>ERZ795053.70-NODE-70-length-113028-cov-8.887371_pt1 | contig 113028 bp, 116 predicted proteins | sample MGYA00375137_ERZ795053 | MGnify/ENA primary metagenome ERZ795053 (study PRJEB30182, sample SAMN05720284) | activated sludge metagenome | isolation source: Anaerobic digester | place: Hong Kong | collected 2014-12-17 ... | reverse complement strand
GAGGGTTGACGGAGCGGGTCTCCGGCGTGAGGGCCACCGCCGGCGGCTTCAACGCGGCGCGGCGAAGCGCTTCACCCAGCGGCGGTGCAGCCAGTAATACTGGCCGGGATGGGCGCGGACCTGGGCGGCGAGGCTGTCGTTGACCGCCTGCATCATCTCCGGGACGGTCGAATGCGGGATGGGCGGCTCGACGACGACCTGGACGTGCAGCCCATCGAGCTGGCGGATGCCGTAGATCGGCACCAGCGGCAGCTTGGAGCGGAAGGCGAGCTCGGCCGGGACCAGCGCGGTCGGCGCGGGATGGCCGATGAAGTCGAGCGCGGCGCCGCGGCGCTCGAACTGGTCGGTCAGGATCGCCACGATCCCGCCGCGCGCCACATGTGCGACGATGCCGCGCACGCCGCGCCGGCTCTTGGGAAAGATCGGCGTGCCGCCGAACTCGAGGTTCTCGAGATAGATCGCGTTGAGCTCGGGCTCGTCCAGCGGGCGGTAGACGCCGGCGCAGGCGATGCCGCTCGATTTCATCCAGGCGCGGCCGGCCTCCCATTGTCCGAAATGGCCGGTCACCAGCACGGCGCCGCTGCCCTCGCGCGCCGCGTGCAGGATCGCCTCGGTGCCGGGGCCGGGCTCCGGGGGGATCCAGTATCCGCGGCCGTGAAAGCTCGGATTGCTCAGGATCTCGGTGAAGGTGCGGCCGAAATTGTCCGCCATCGCCCGGCGGATGCGCCGGCGTTCCCCGACGGGCATCTCGGGGAAGATCAGGCGGAGGTTGTTCTCCACGCGGGCGCGCAGCCGCGGGACGAGCGCGACGGCGCCGCGCAGCAGCGCCGAGCCGAGCGCCAGCCGCATCCGGTAGGGGAGGTGCTGCGCCAGCGCGATGAGCGCCCGGGCCGGGAGCGTCGCGGCGCGGGAGCGGAGGGATCGGTCAGTCATGCCGCGCCCGTGCGATGCGGAGCGGCAGGCGGACGGACCCGGTCCGGTGCGTCCGCGCGCCGGGATTCAGTGCTTGACCGGATTGATCATCATGACCATCTGCCGGCCTTCGAGCCGCGGGATGGCCTCGATCTTGCCGAGATCGGTCACGTCCTCGGCGACCCGTTCGAGCAGCTTGCGGCCGAGCTCCGCATGGGCCATCTCGCGGCCGCGGAACCGCAGCGTCACCTTGACCTTGTCGCCGCCCTCGAGAAACTTCATCACCGAGCGCATCTTGACGTCGTAATCGTGGGTGTCGGTGTTCGGGCGGAACTTGATTTCCTTGATCTCGATGATCTTCTGCTTCTTGCGCGCCTCGGATTCCTTCTTCTGCTGTTCGTACTTGAACTTGCCGAAATCCATGATCTTGGCGACGGGCGGCGTGGCGTTCGGCGAGATCTCGACCAGGTCGAGGCCCGCCTCCTCGGCGAGGATCATCGCCTTGTCCGGCGAGATGAGGCCGATGTTCTCGCCTCCTGCGCCGATCAGTCGAATTTCGGGGGCGCGAATGCGATCGTTCACGCGGGGTCCGGTGTCGCGCGTCGGCGGCGCGCTGTGCGGTCTGCGGGCTATGGCCGTTTCTTCCTTCTGATCGTTGGTCCAAAAAACGACCGGAGCGAAGCCCCGGTCTCGGCCGATCATAGTCCAGACTGCGGCCCAAGGGAAGACGGCCGCGCGTCGGCGGCTTTTGCCCCTCGGGGCCGCGAGACGGGTTGTCCGGCCCCCGGGATTGCCCCATCTGTGGGGAGGCGCGGGGCCGACCGTGCGGCATTCGAAAAAAGTGGGAGAAGCACATGCGACGCATTCTGATCGTTCTTGCCGTATTGGTGGTGGCCCTGGGGGTCTACATGTTCATGGGCTCGGGCACGCCGGAGGTGACCGAAGCCCCCGCTCCGGCTGCGACCGAGCCGGCCGCGGATGCCGCCGGCGCGGCGACCGAAGCCGCCGGGGAGGCCACCGAGGCCGCGCAGGACGCGGCGGATGCCGCCGGCGAGGCGGCCTCCGATGCCGCGGATACCGCATCGGAGGCGATGGATTCCGCGACCGAGGCGGCCGGCGATGCGGCGGAAGCCGTGGGCGAGGCTGCCGGCGACGCGGCCGAAGCAACCGAGGGGGCCGCGGAGTCTGCGACCGAAGCGGCCGGCGATGCGGCAGCCGATGTGGAGAGCGAGGTTCAGGACCTGGTGGACGAGGCCACGGGCGAGGAACCGGAAGCCACCACCACCGCGCCGGCGACCGGCTCTTCGAACTGATACGGACCTGGGACCACGGCCGCCCCGAACCGGCGGCAGCGAGGCATTGCCTCGCGCCGGTTCGTCGGTTGGATGGGAGCGGCTGTCGCGTCCGCCGGGGGCAGGCCGGCGCGCGGATCTGTCGTACCAACGGCCCTTCCGCCTGACCGGCGCTGTGGCCTGCGGCCGAGCCTCGGGATAGGGAAACGGCTGCGCTCCGCGCAGCCCGATCGACACCGGTCGATCGGGCTGGGGCGCCTGGCGCCTCAGGGACGAGAGGCGACGACGAGGGCTGCTGATAGGCGACGGTCCGGGGTCAGGTCAGGGCGCGGCAGAAGGCTTCGATCCGGCGGCAGGCTTCGGTGAGGGTCGCGTCGGAAGCCGCGTAGCTCACACGGAAATTGGGCGAGACGCCGAAGGCGGCGCCGAAGACGATCGCCACCCCCGTGGCCTCGAGCAGGGCGGCGGCGAAATCGGCGTCCGAGGCGATGCGCCGGCCGTCGGCCGTGCGCTTGCCGATCAGGCCGCGGATCGAGGGATAGACGTAGAAGGCGCCCTCCGGCACCGGGCAGTCGATGCCGGGAATGGCGTCGAGCAGCCCGACCACGAGATCGCGGCGCCGCAGGAAGGCGGCGCGGGCCTCGGCGATGTAGGCCTGATCGCCGGTCAGGGCCTCCAATGCCGCCCATTGGCTGATCGAGCAGGCGTTGGTGGTCGATTGCGACTGGATCGTCGTCATGGCGTCGATGAGGCGGCGCGGCCCGCCGGCATAGCCGATGCGCCAGCCGGTCATGGCATAGGCCTTGGAGACGCCGTTGACCGTCAGGGTCCGCTCGCGCAGGCCGGGCTCGACCTCCGCGGGGGTGCAGAAGCGGAACGGCGGATAGGCGATGTGCTCGTAGATGTCGTCCGAGAGCACCCAGACCTGCGGATGCGCCATGAGGACGTCGGTCAGCGCGCGCAGCGCGTCGCGGCCGTAGCCGGCGCCGGTCGGATTGGAGGGCGAGTTGAAGATCAGCCACTTGGTGCGCGGCGTTATCGCGGCCGCGAGGGCATCGGGCGTGATCCTGAAGCCCGATTCGAGGCCGGCCGGCAGGATCACCGGCGTGCCGCCCGCGAGGCGCACCATGTCGGGGTAGCTGACCCAATAGGGGGCGGGCACGATGACCTCGTCGCCGGGGTCGAGCGTCGCCATCAGCGCGTTGAAGAGCACCTGCTTGCCGCCGGTGGAAACCATCACCTCGGCCGGCGAATAATCGAGGCCGTTCTCGCGCGCGAACTTCCCGGCGATGGCGGCGCGCAGCTCGGGGGTGCCGGCGGGCGCGGTGTAGCGGGTCTTGCCCTCCTCGATGGCGCGGATCGCCGCGGCGCGCACGTTGGTCGGCGTGGGGAAGTCGGGCTCCCCGGCGCTGAGGCCGATGATGTCGCGGCCGGCCGCCTTCAGCGCGGCGGCCTCGGCGGTGATGGCGACGGTGGGCGAGGGCCTGATGCGCGCGAGCGCCTCGGAGAAGAACGGCATGGGCGCCCCGGTTTGCAATCGAAACGCGCCTGTCATAGGTTCCGCCGCGAGTCGGGGCAAGGGCGTGACGGTCTAATCGGAGGTAGTTCAGATGACGCTTGAAGCGGAGACGGCCGCGCGGTCGAGCAGCGACGATTTTTCCGACGAGACCTCGACCTTCGGAGACCGCCTCGCCCATGCCCGCGAGGCGCTCGGCCTCGACCAGGCGCAGCTGGCGCATCGCCTCGGCATCAAGGCGCAGACCCTGAGGAACTGGGAGGAGGATCGCTCGGAGCCGCGGGCGAACAAGCTCCAGTTTCTGGCCGGCCTGCTCAATGTCTCGATGATCTGGCTGCTGACCGGGCGGGGAGAGGCGCCGCAGGCGGCGGGCGTGCCGGCGGATCTGGCCGGCGAGGCCTGCCTGGCCGATCTGCGGCGGCTGCGCGCCGACCATATCCATCTCGCCGAGCAAATGGCGCGGCTGGAGAAGCGGATGCGCGCCATTCTTGCCTGAGAGCGTGCCCGGCCCCTTCCACCTCGCGTTTCCGGTGCGGGACCTTCCCGCCACGCGCGCCTTCTATGGCGAGCTGCTCGGCTGTGCCATGGGCCGGAGCGCGCCGAGTTGGCAGGATTTCGACTTCTTCGGGCATCAACTGAGCGCGCATCTGGCCGAGGCGCCCGCCGCGGGCGCGGGGGCGGTCGACGGCAAGGCGGTTCCGGTCCCGCATTTCGGCGCCGTTCTCGACATGGACAGCTGGAGCGCGCTGGCGGCGCGGCTGCGCGACCGGGGCGTTGCCTTCCTGATGGAGCCGACGCTCAGGTTCGCGGGCGAGCCGGGGGAGCAGGGCACGTTCTTTCTCGCCGATCCGTCCGGCAACGCGCTGGAATTCAAGGGGTTCAGGTCGATGGACAGCGTCTTCGCGACCGGGGTGGCGGCGGCAGCCCCGGAGGCCTCGGACCGGCTGAAGCGCCTGCGCCTGCGCTGCTGGCGGCGGGGCACCCGCGAGATGGATCTGATCCTGGGACCCTATGCCGACGGGCCATTAGGAGAGCTCGACCCGGACGCGCTCGACGAATTCGAGCGGCTAATCGAGGCCGAGGACCAGGATCTCTACCGCTGGGTGAGCGCCCAGGCCGCACCGCCCCCGGATCTGGCGCCGGCCGTCCTGCGCATCCGCGCCCATCTCGGGGTTGGGTGAGCGTTACCGGGCGGCCGGGAATTTTAACGGGTTGTAGAAACTTTTGCGTGAGGGTCCCGCGACGAGTACAGTTGCGGAGAGCCAGCATGAGTATGCACGCGAAGGTCGAGCGTATCGCGACGCCTCCCGCCGAGAGTGACGATTTCCTGGCGGATTATCTCGAGACCCTCGCGATGGTGGAGCGCCTGCACCGGCTGCTGCTCGACGTGATCAAGGACGAGTTCGAGCGCCTCGGGATCATCGACATCAACCCGGTCCAGGCGCTGCTGCTCTTCAACATCGGCGAGAACGAGGTGACGGCCGGTGAGCTCAAGACCCGCGGCTATTACCAGGGCTCGAACGTCTCCTACAATCTCAAGAAGCTGGTGGAGTACAATTACATGCACCACCAGAAATGCGCCGTGGACCGCCGGGCGGTCCGGGTGCGCCTGACCGAGAAGGGGCTGTCGATCCGCACCATCGTGGGCGAGCTCTTCCAGCGCCACGCCGACGGGATCCTGAGCCGCGAGGTCACCGGCAACATCCGCCTGCAGGACATCAACGGCAGCCTGCGGCGCATGGAGCGCTACTGGTCGGATCAGATCCGCTACATCTACTGAACGAAGGCCGCGGCCGGGCAGCCGCGGGATCGCGCTATTTCGAGCACAATCGGCAAGAAATTCAGCATGATCGAAGCAATTTCTGCCCGGGTCGCAAGAAAGGTGTTAGCATCTGGCCAAAGCAATAATCGTTCGCCGTGATTCGGGACGGGCGGATATGGGCAGGTCGGGTCGGTTGGGGTCGCCAGGGTGATCCATGCGTGGTGATGAGTTGGGCTCGTTCGAGCAAGATATGTCGGAGCACGATTTCAGGCTCGGAGACGAGCTTCGGGGCGAGCGGGCCACGCTCGGCAAGTCCCTGCTCGACGTCCATCGCGACCTGAGGATCAAGGCGTCCTATATCTCGGCGATCGAGGACATGGATCTCTCGGTCTTTCCCAATCCGAGCTTCGTGCCGGGCTACGTGCGCGCCTATGCGCGCTACCTGCAGCTCGATCCGGACATGGTCTACCGGCGCTTCTGCCGGGAGAGCGGGTTCGCGCGCCCGAAGGATCTGGCGCTCCAGCCCAAGGCCGGCGCCGCCGCGCCCGCGGAGGCCGGGAGCTTCCAGACGCGCTTCCCGCTCGCAGAGGTCGGCTCCGGCATCCCGAGCATTCCCTTCTCGGCGATCGGCTCGGTGCTCGTCCTGCTCGTGCTGGTCGCCGGGCTGGGCTACGGTGGCTGGACGGTGCTGCAGAACATCCAGCGCGTCCAGTTCGCGCCGGTCGACGACCTGCCGCTGGCGCTCTCGGAGGTCGAGCCGCTCGAGGCGCCCGAGGTCGCGGATGCCAACGAGGTGGTGCTGACGGAGCTGGCCAAGCCCGTGGCATCGACAGCCCTGGCCGAGCTCTACCGCCAGCAGGAGGTCGAGGTGCCGATCCTCCAGCCGCGCGACGGGCCGATCGCCGCGCTCGATCCCGACCGCCTGACGCCGCTCGCCGCCCGGCGCGCGGAGGTCGTGGTCGTCGGGCCGCCGGTCGCGGCGGGCCCCGATGGCGACGCGGCTGCCGCCGATCCGGCGGTGGTTCTGGCGGCCGTGGAATCCTCCATCGCCGGAGCGCCCGCGGCGGGGCCGGCGGTCGCCGGTGCCGCCGATCTGCCGCTGGTGGTGGTGGCCGAGCGCGCCGCCTGGGTGCGGGTCTATCTCGACAGCGGCACGATCATCTTCGAGAAGATCCTCGAGAAGGGCGAGACCTATACCCCGCCGGCCGGGGTCGGTGCGCCGAAGATCTGGGCCGGCAATGCCGGTTCGGTCTATGTCCGGGTCGGCGACAAGCTCCACGGCCCGCTCGGCTCCGGGACGCGGGCGGTTCGCGACGTGGTCCTGTCCTCCCAGGCCATCGCCGAGCGCTTCGCCGAGGTCGCGGTCGTGCCGGAGGTGATCTCCCAGGCGATCGGCGCCGGGCAGCCGGCGCTGGCGGCCCCGATCGAGATCCAATAGGCGTTTTTCCGGCGGAAATGCCGGGCATCCGGATTCGGCAACGCGACCTGGTCCGCCGCCGTTCCGCGCATGCCTTGCGTCACCCTCCCGCCCCGTCACGCCGAAGCCGTCCCTCCGGCACGACCTGGGCGCTCCGCTTCCGCCCGGAGCAGGCGCTGCCCGTGCTTCCCGAAGGCCCCAGCCGAAAGTGGCCTGACTCCGAAGCGCCATGGCCTGCATGCCGTCCCGGGGCTTCGTCGCGGGGTCACGGCGCGCTGCCGCTGAGCCGGCGGAAGCGCAGCGAGAGCACGAGGATCGAGACGACGCTCGCGATCAGGATGCCCTGGTAGATCCCCGCGAGCCCCTGGCCGGCGGGGAAGGCGAGCAGCCAGGCGCCGGGCACCATCACCATCCAGTAGCTGCCGAAATGCAGCGTCGTCGGCACCCAGGTGTCGCCGCGGCCGCGGCAGGCGTGGTTCATCACCGCCTGCCCGCCGTCGAAGAGCGTCGCGAGCAGGACCCAGACCAGCACCGGCGCCGCCCCCGCGACCACCTCCCGGTCGGAGGTGAAGATGCCGAGGAAGAAATCCGGCGCCAGCGCCACCGCCAGCGCCGCCGCCCCGGTGAAGAGGCTGGCGAGCCCCAGCCCCGCCCAGCCGGCCATGGCCACGCCTGCCGGATCGCCGCGCCCCCAGGCATTGCCGACCCGCACCTGCGTCGCGCCGGCCAGCCCGGCCGCGACCATGAAGATCAGCGCGAGGAACTGGAAGAGCACGCCATGGGCGGCGAGGGCGAGCGCGCCCAGCCAGCCGACGAAAATCGTCATCACTGTGAAGGCCGAGGATTCGAAGAGGAAGGATCCCCCCGAGGCGAGGCCGATGCGTGCCTGCTCGGCGACCCGCGGCGCCTTCTCCGGGGCGGGCAGCCCGATGCCGTAGCGCCGCCGCCCCGGCAGCAGGAAGCGCAGGTAGAGCAGGAGCAGGAGCGCGAGCAGCGCGAAGGTCGTGACCGTCGCCAGCGCGCAGCCCCGCGCCCCGAGCGCCGGCAGCGGCCCCGCCCCGAAGACCAGCGCGACGTTCAGCCCGAGGTTCAGCACATTGCCGAAAAGGATCGCCACCAGCCCCACCATGGGCCGCTGCAGCGCCTCGAGAAAGGCGGCGCTGACGTAGAAGACCGCGACGAAGGGCATGGAGAAGGCGAGGATGCGCGCCACCGCGCCCGCCCGCGCGGCGATCGCCGCATCCTGCCCGGTCAGCAGGAACAGCGCCGGCGTGAATTGCAGTACCGCGGTGATCGCAAGCCCCATGGCGGCGCCGAAGACCAGCCCGCGCCGCCAGATCGCCCCGGCGGCGCGGTCGTTGCCCGCGCCGGTCTCCCGGGCGACCAGCACCGGCACACCCATCATCAGGCCGAAGACCATGGCGATGAGGCTGTCCTGGATCGCCTGGCCGAGCACGTAGTCCGAGAGCGGCCCGGCGCCGGCGCGGCCGAGCACGATCACGTCCATGGTGTGCATCGTGACGATGCCCACCCGCGCCAGCATCATCGGCCAGGCGAGCACCAACGTCCGGCGCAGATGCCAGCCGAGACCGCTCTCGCCGGGGCGCGCAGGCATCGCCGGCGGGACCAGCCGGCGCCGCGCGATCAGTTCCCGAGCGCCTCGTTGAGCTTGGCCTCGAAATCGGCGTAGTTCATGTTGCTGACCTTGGTCCCGTTGATCAGGAAGGTCGGCGTCGCGTCGATGCCGTCGGCGGTAGCGTTCTTCTGGAATTCCGCCACCAGCCCCTCGGCGAAGGCCCGGTCGGTGACGCAGGCCTGCATCTGCTCGTCGGTCAGCCCGGCCTGGCGGCCGATCGAATAGAGCTCCTTCATCATCGGCTCGCTGTCGAAGGCGCCCGACCATTCCGCCTGCCGCTCGAAGAGCAGGTCCACGATGCCGAAATAGCGGTCCGCCGGCGCGCAGCGCGCGATCATCGCCGCCCAGAGGCTCGGCCGGTTGAAATAGACCTCGCGGTAGATCAGCCGCACCTTGCCGGTGTCGATGAAGTTCGCCTTGATCTGCGGGAAGACCTCCTCCTGGAAGGCCTTGCAATGCGGGCAGGTGAACATCGCGTATTCGACGAGCGTCACCGGCGCATCGGGCGCGCCCATGGACATCTCGACGATCTCGCGGGCCTGGGCCCATCCGGCGCGGGGCAGGGCGAGCGCGGCCAGCGAGAGGGCGAGGGCGGTGCGGCGGGACAGGGCAGGGGTCATGGATCAGCGTTCCGGTTACTGGGACTTCGCCCTGCGGGTTATCACATTTCGCGCCAATGTCTCCAAGGCTCTTCGCAGATCGTCATCACCGATGCTTGAAAGGGTCTCCGCGACGGCGCCGAGATCGGCGGGCGGGGCGGCGGCCTCGGCCGGCACGAAGGTGCTGGGCGGCTCGGCGAATCCCTGCCGGGCGGGGACGAGCTGGATGCGCCCGACGCTGCCGGGGCCGAGCACCGCCTCGATGCGCTCGCGCAGCTGCGGCAGCATCATCTGAACCTGCGGCCCGAGCGCGGGCGCCACCTCGAGCGTCAGGAGCCCCCCGGCCGGACCGCGCGCGCTCACCAGCTTCGCCGGTCGGCAGAGCCGCGCCATCTCCGCCCCGGCGATCTCGGGCCAGAGCGCCTGGAGCCGCGCCTGCAGGAAGCCCCGCCGCGCCGCGACGCTGCGCATCTGCGGCGCGATCAGCCCGCCCGCCCGGGTGAAGCCGCGCCCGCGCCGCCCCCGGGCGGCCCCCTGCTTGCCCTTGCGCGGATCGTCGGCCATGACATGTCTCCGGAGCCTCGGGAACGAGGCATATCCGCACGCGGCGCGATTGTCAGGGGGAAAGCGATGGCGGCCGAGGGAGCGCGCGAGACCCGGCTCGCGGTGGCGCTGCTCGCCTGGTACGATCGCCACGCCCGCGACCTGCCCTGGCGGGTCGGCCCGGCGGCGCGCGCGGGCGGCGAGCGCCCCGATCCCTATCGCGTCTGGCTCTCCGAGGTGATGCTGCAGCAGACCACCGTCGCCACCGTGCGCGGCCGCTATGCCGCCTTCCTCGCGCGCTGGCCGCGGGTCGAGGCGCTGGCCGCGGCCCCCGACGCCGACATCATGGCCGCCTGGGCGGGCCTCGGCTACTACGCCCGCGCCCGCAACCTGATCGCCTGCGCCCGGGCGGTGGCGCGCGACCATGCCGGGCGCTTCCCCGACAGCGAGGAGGGGCTGCGCGGCTTGCCCGGCATCGGCGCCTATACCGCCGCCGCCATCGCCGCCATCGCCTTCGACCGTCCCGCCACCGTCGTCGATGGCAATGTCGAGCGGGTCATGGCGCGGCTCCACGCCGTCGAGGCGCCCTTGCCCGAAGCCAAGCCGCTGCTCACCGGCCTCGCCGCGCGGCTCACCCCCATGGCGCGCAGCGGCGACTATGCCCAGGCGGTCATGGATCTCGGGGCGACCATCTGCACCCCGCGCGCCCCGGCCTGCGGCCTCTGTCCCTGGCGGGCCGATTGCGCCGCCCGTCGCGCGGGCATCGCCGAAACCCTGCCCCGCAGGAGCGAGAAGGCCGCGAAGCCCGTCCGCCGAGGCATCGCCTGGCTCGCGCTGCGCCACGACGGCGCCGTCCTCGTCGAGACCCGGGCCCCGTCCGGCCTCCTCGGCGGCATGCTCGCGCTGCCCTCCGGCCCCTGGGCCGAAGGCGCGCCCGAAGGCGACCCGCCGCTCGCCGCCGAGTGGCGCGACCTCGGCGTCGAGGTCCGCCACACCTTCACCCATTTCCACCTGCGCCTGACGCTCGCCGGCGCCCGCGTCGCCGCCGGTCCCGGCGACTTCCGCCCCGCCGCCGAGGCCGGCCCGGCGATGCCCACTCTGATGCGCAAGGCGCTGCGCCTCGGCCTCGCCGCGATGGACGCCGGCGGCGACGCCGGCTGATTGCCCCGACCCGGCGCCCGTTCGCGGAGGCGCTGCCGCCGTCTCTTCGCGGATTTGGCAAGTGACAAATCCGCGCGCGCCTGCCTGCCGTCACGCCGAAGGAGTGCATCCGGCACGACGGCAGGCGCGACAAGCGCGCCCGCCAGGCAGACGCGCGCGGATTGCCAACCGCTGGCGAAACCCGACACCCCTCGGCCTCCGCGCCCGCGCGCTGCGGCCGACGAACCGGCGCGAGGCAATGCCTCGCTATCGCCGGTTCGCGCTGTGTCCCCTGACCGACGCCACATCCAGCGACAACTGCTCAAGAAAAGGCCGCGCCCCGCGCGGCCCGCACCACCTTCCCCCGGACCGAAAAGGCGAGGCGCCGGTGGCGCCTTGCCCGGTCCGGTCGCCCGGAGGCGCGAGCCGAAGGGCGAGGGGGGTGCAGCTTCACTGTCGGTTGAGGATCGGGGCGCGTCGGCCCTGGACGGCGTGCGAAGCGCGCCGGCCCCGGGGAGGGCCGACGCGGCCCGATCGCCACGGGTCGATCGGGCTGCAACTCCACGGTCGCGCGCCGTATGAGAGCCGACGGCGATGGCCACTGCATTCTGGATGCACCCCGGCAGCGCCGCCGTTGCCCGCCCACCCGCGCCACCGCACGGGCCAACGCGCCGCGACGATATCGCTTTTTCGGCTGTCGCAGGATTTTTCTTCCCCCGTCAACCACCGCTTAACCCGCCACGAATCCCCGGATACCCGCACGATGGCAAGCCACTTTCCAGCCCGTTTCCAGCCGGCTTCCGGCTGTCCCGTCCCCTACCAGATGTAGTGGCCAACAGCCGCCCGCCCCTCCGGCGCAGGCGGCGGTTTGTCAGCGCCGGTTCCGGCGCCGGCTCAGTTGCCCATCTCCGCCCGGATCTGCTGGCGCAGCACGTCGATCGGCACGCTGACGCCCTCGCGGCGGAAATGCCAATAGGTCCAGCCGTTGCAGGAGGGAGCGCCTTCCAGCGCCGCGCCGACCTGGTGGATCGAGCCGCGGGCGTCGGTGGCGATCAGCGTGCCGTCGGCGCGGATCTTGGCGGCATGGCGGCCGTTGAGCGAATGCAGCACCTCGCCCGCCGCGAGCAGCCCGCGCTCCACGAGCTGGCCGAAGGCCACCCGCGGCTCGGCGCGCCGCGGCTGGGTCACCGCCGCGCATTCCGCCTCGAGCGGCCGCACCTTGGCGAGCCGCGCTTCGGCCGCGGCGCGGTATTCCGCCTCGCGCTCGATGCCGATGAAGCGCCGCCCCAGCCGCCGCGCCACCGCCCCGGTGGTGCCGGTGCCGAAGAAGGGATCGAGCACCACGTCCCCCGGCTTCGTGGCGGCGACCAGCACCCGGTGCAGCAGCGCCTCGGGCTTCTGGGTGGGATGGGCCTTCTCGCCGCTGGCGGTCTTCAGGCGCTCGGCGCCGGTGCAGAGCGGGATCACCCAGTCCGAGCGCATCTGCACGCCCTCGTTCAGCGCCTTCATCGCCTCGTAGTTGAAGGTGTATTTCGACTGGTCCGACTTCGCCGCCCAGATCAGCGTCTCATGGGCATTGGTCAGCCGCTTGCCGCGGAAGTTCGGCATCGGGTTCGACTTGCGCCAGACCACGTCGTTGAGGATCCAGAAGCCCGCGTCCTGCAGGCAGGCGCCGAGGCGGTAGATGTTGTGATAGGAGCCGATCACCCAGATCGCCCCGTCCGGCTTCAGGAGTCGCCGCGCCGCGGCGAGCCAGGCTCGGCTGAACTCGTCATAGGCGGCGAAGGAGGCGAAGCGGTCCCAGTGATCGTCCACCGCATCGACCTTGCTGTTGTCCGGGCGGAGCAATTCACCCTTCAGCTGGAGGTTGTAGGGTGGATCCGCGAAGATCAGGTCGACACTGCCGGCCGGAAGGCCGCGCATGACCTCTATGCAGTCACCGGAATGGATAACGTCGACTTGCAAGTCATTGGTATCGTTCGATGTATCGGTAGTCATTGTATTCGGCATCCCGGTTGCGTCGCCCATGGAAACCATGAGTCAAAACCGATTCCGGGTCAATTTTTAAGTGAATCAACCACTTAGTGACCTGGCCTTACACAACATATTGTGGATGGGCCGAAAGAGCCGCCGATGATGTGGTGTCACCCCAAGGTTCTCCAGCCCCTCGATGTGGCTTTTTGTGCCGTATCCCATGTTGGAATGCCATCCATAGCCGGGAAACTGTTGCGAAAGTGCAACCATGATGCGGTCGCGCGTGACTTTTGCGACAATGGAGGCGGCGGCGATCGACAGTGCCCGGGCATCGCCCCCGACGATCGCCTCGGCCGGGCAGGGCAGGCCGGGCGGCACCTGCCTGCCGTCCACCAGCGCCCTCCGCGGCGCCGTTCCGAGGTCGGCGACGGCCCGGCGCATGGCCAGATGGCTGGCCTGCAGGATGTTCATGGTCTCGATCTCCGCCACGCTGGCCTGCCCGACCCCGACCGTCGCCGAAGCGAGGAGTTCGGCGAAGAGGCGCTCGCGCTGCCGGGCGGTGAGCTTCTTGCTGTCGTCGAGCCCCGCGGGAATCGCGCTTGCGTCCAGGATCACGGCGGCCGCCACCACCGGCCCCGCCCAGGGGCCGCGGCCGGCCTCGTCGATGCCGCAGACCGGCTGCACCCCGGCCGACTCGCGGGCAAAATCCGGACCTCCGGCCCGTCCGCGCGCGGTCACGGCTTCCGGCCGCCGAGCCCGACCCGGGACACCGTTCCGTGGCGCGGCAATCTCACACCAGCGGGTGGAAACACGCCAGATCGCGCCCGGCATGGGGCTCGAGCGGTGGCCGGTTGGCGCGGCAGGTCCCGTCGGCATGGCTGCAGCGCGGGTTGAAGGCACAGCCCGGCGGCGGGTTGAGCGGGGAGGGAAGCTCGCCCGTCAGCATGATGCGCGCCTTCTTGCGGTCCGGATCCGCCGAGGGCGTGGCGCTCATCAGCGCCGCGGTATAGGGATGCGCCGGTGCCGCGAAGACCGTCTTGGCATCGCCGGCCTCCACCGCCCGGCCGAGATACATCACCATGATCTCGTCGGCGATATGGCGCACCACCGAAAGGTCGTGGCTGATGAAGAGATAGGCGAGCCCGAGGTCGGACTGCAGATCCGCCAGCAGGTTCAGCACCTGCGCCTGGATCGAGAGATCGAGCGCGGAGACCGGCTCGTCGAGCACCAGCACCTTGGGCTTGAGCGTCAGCGCCCGGGCGATGGCGATGCGCTGACGTTGCCCGCCGGAAAACATGTGCGGATAGCGGTTGTAATGCTCGGGCCGCAGCCCGACCCGCTCCATGGTCTCCATGCCGATGCGCCGACGCTCGGCCGCGCTCATGTCGGTGTTGAGCTTCAGCGGCTCCTCGAGGATCGCGCCGATCTTGTGGCGCGGGTTGAGCGAGCCATAGGGGTTCTGGAACACGATCTGGATGGTGCGCCGCGTCTCCACCGCATCCGCCTGCGCCGCCTTGCCGCCGATCTCCAGGGTGCCGGAGCTCGGTTCCTCGATCATGGTCACGACCCGGGCGAGCGTCGACTTGCCGCAGCCCGATTCGCCGACCACCGCCAGCGTCTTGCCGGGAAAGAGATCGAAGCTCGCGTCCTGGAGCGCGCGGACTGTCCTTTCCTTCGAGAAGGCCCCGCCGCCGACCTGGTAGTGGCGCGAGAGGTTGCGCGCCGAGACGATGGCGCCCCCCGCGCCGCTCACAGCACGGCCTCGGCGTCGCGGCCCATGGGCTGGCCCGCGACCAGCGGGTAGTTGCAGAGCGCATGCCCGAGTTCAGCGCCCTGGCGGGTCACGCCGCGACGGCATCGGTCGGTGGCATAGCTGCAGCGCGGCGAGAACAGGCAGCCGGTCGGCCGGTCGAACTGGCCGGGCACCACGCCCGGGATCGAGGGCAGCAGCTTCGAGGTGGCGCGCTCCGGCAGGGCGGCGAGCAGCGCCGCGGTATAGGGGTGATGCGGCTCGGTGAAGAGCCCCTTGACCGGCTGCTCCTCGACCTTCTGGCCGGCGTATTGCACCTGCACCCGCTCGGCGGTTTCGGCGACCACGCCCATGTCGTGGGTGATCAGGATCAGCGCCATGCCCTTCTCCTGCTGGAGCGAGATCAAGAGGTCGAGGATCTGCGCCTGGATGGTGACGTCGAGCGCGGTGGTCGGCTCGTCGGCGATCAGGAGCTTGGGGTCGCAGGCCAGCGCCATGGCGATCATCACCCGCTGGCTCATGCCGCCCGAGAGCTGATGCGGAAAGGCCGATAGCCGCGAGGTCGGGTCGGGGATGCCCACCTGCTCGAGCAGCTCGATGGTGCGCGCCCGCCGCGCCGCGCGGTCCAGCCCGAGGTGCTTGCGCAGCGTCTCGCCGATCTGGAAGGCGACCGTGAAGCAGGGATTGAGGCTCGACATCGGCTCCTGGAAGATCATCGAGACTTCCTTGCCGACGATCTTGCGCCGGTCGGCGGCGGACATGGTCAGCATGTCGCGCCCGTCGAATGCCATACGGTCGGCGGTGACCTTGGCGGTCCAGGGCAGGAGCCCCATCAGCGCCAGCATGGATACCGACTTGCCCGAGCCGCTCTCGCCGACGATGGCGAGGATCTCGCCGCGGCCGCAGAGGATGTCGACGCCGTCCACCGCGCGGAAGAGCCCGCCCGCCGTCTGGAACTCGACCGTGAGGTTGCGGATATCCAGGAGCGCCATCACGACCTCTTCAGCTTGGGGTCGAGGGCGTCGCGCAGCCCGTCGCCCATCAGATTGATCGCCAGCACCGTGATCAGGATGGCGAGGCCGGGGAAGGTGACCACCCACCAGGCGCGCAGGATGAACTCCCGCGCCTCCGCCAGCATCGTGCCCCATTCCGGGGTGGGGGGCTGGGCGCCCATGCCGAGGAACCCCAGCGCCGCCGCGTCGAGGATGGCGTTCGAGAAGCTGAGCGTCGCCTGCACGATCACCGGACCGAGGCAATTGGGCAGGATCGTGCGCGTCATCAGATAGAACGGCGAGGCGCCCGCCACCCGGGCCGAGGTCACGTAGTCGCGCCCCGCCTCGTTGAGCACCGAGGCCCGCGTCAGCCGCACGAAATGCGGCTGCAGCACGATGGCGATGGCGATCATCGCATTGACGAGGCCGGGGCCGAGGATAGCCACCAGCACCAGCGCGAGCAGCAGCGAGGGAAAGGCGAGGATCACGTCCATCACCCGCATGATGATCGTGTCGAGCACGCCGCCCACATAGCCCGAGATCAGCCCCAGGGTGACCCCGCCCGCCAGCGCGATGGTGACCACCACCAGACCGATGAAGAGCGAGAACCGCGCGCCGTAGATCAGCCGCGACAGCATGTCGCGCCCCACGGCGTCGGTTCCGAGCAGGAAGGCGGTCGAGCCGCCCTCCTCCCAGAAGGGCGGCACCAGGAGCGCGTTGCGGTCCTGCACGTTCGGCCCGTAGGGCGCGATCACCGGCGCGAGGAGCGCGACCAGGATCAAGGCCAGGAAGACCACCAGGCCGATCACCGCGCCGCGGTTCTCGGAGAAATAGAACCAGAATTCCGCGAGCGCCCGGCGCTCGACGGCGGCATGCATCGGCGCGGCTTCCTCGGCGGAGGCGACTTCGTTCTGGGGAATGTCGGTCATGGCCGCCTCCTCAATGCCGGATGCGCGGGTTGATCAGTCCGTAGGTCGTGTCCACGATCAGGTTGACGACCATGACCACAACCGCGATCAGGAGGAGCCCGCCCTGGACCACCGGATAGTCCCGGCGGGAGATCGAATCGACCATCCACTTGCCGATGCCGGGCCAGGAGAAGATCGTCTCGGTCAGGATCGCGCCCGCGAGCAGCGTGCCCACCGAAAGCCCGATCACCGTGATCACCGGGATCATCGCGTTCCGGAGCGCATGCACCCCGATCACCCGGCCGGGCGACATGCCCTTGGCCCGCGCCGTGCGCACGTAATCCTCGCCGAGCACTTCGAGCATCGCCGATCGGGTCTGGCGCGCGATCACCGCGAGCGGCACCGTGGCGAGCACGATCGAGGGCAGGATCAGGTGATGCAGCGCCGAGAGGAAGGCGCCCTTCTCCCCCGAGAGCAGGCTGTCGATCAGCATGAAGCCGGTATGGGCGGGGAAATAGTAGAGGAGCGAGATCCGCCCCGAGACCGGCGTCCAGCCGAGGTTGCCGGAAAAGACGATGATGAGCAGCAGCCCCCACCAGAAGATCGGCATCGAATAGCCCACGAGCGCGGTGCCCATCAGCACCTGGTCGACGAGCTTGCCGCGGCGGCTCGCCGCGAAGACCCCCGCCGGGATGCCGACGAGAATCGCGATGAGGATGGCGCAGAAAGCGAGCTCCACGGTCGCGGGAAAGAGCGCGAAGAACTCGGTCAGCACCGGCTTCTTGGTCACGATCGAATTGCCGAAATCCCCGCGCAGCAGGTCGCCGAGATAGTCGATGTACTGTCGCCAGATCGGCTGGTCGTAGCCGAACTGCTTCAGCATCTCGGCGTAGCGTTCCTCCGAGAGGCCGCGCTCGCCGGCCATCAGCAGCACCGGATCGCCGGGCAGCACCCGCACGAAGCCGAAGGCGACGATGGTGATGCCGAGGATCGTCGGGATCAGCAGCGCGATCCGTCTGAGGATGAAGAGTATCATGGCCCCCCCAGGATCCGGAGTTCGCGCGGGAAGGCGGTCAGGCAGTCGATGCCCGTCTCCGTCACCAGCACGTCGTCCTCTATTCGCACGCCGCACTCGCCGACCCGGTAGAGGCCCGGCTCGACGGTGAAGACCATGCCGCTCTCCAGCACCGCGGCATTGCCGCGCATGATCTGCGGCGCCTCGTGCACGTCGAGGCCGAGGCCATGGCCGGTCTTGTGCCGGGCGAAGGCGGCGAAGGGCGAGCCTTCCAGCAGCCGCTGCACGGCATCGTCGACATTATGCGCGCTCTGCCCGGCGCGGCTCGCCGCCCGCCCGGCCTCGTTCGCCGCGAGCACCGTGTCGTAGAAGGCGCGGTCCCTTTCCGAGACGCCCTCAACGAAGAATGTTCTCGTGATGTCGGCATTATAGCCGCGATAGCTCGCACCGAAGTCGAAGAGCAGCGCATCGCCGGGGCGGATGCGGTAGTCGAACCGCGGCTGGGCATGGGGCTGCGCGGAATTGTCGCCGGCCGCCACGATGGGCGCGAAGGCCAGCCCGTCGGCGCCATGGTCGAACAATTCGCGCATCAGGACGGCCGCGACCTCGGTCTCGGTCATGCCGGCGCGGACCTGGGCGAGCGTCGCCTCGAGCGCCGCCTCGGAGATGCGGATCGCCTCGCGCAGCAGGGCGACCTCCTCGGGCGTCTTGCGGAGCCGGATCGAGGAGATCGCGCCATGGGCGTCCACCAGGCGCGCCGCGGGAAAGGCCGCCTGCAGCGCCATGGCCTCGAAGACCCGCATGCGCTGCGCCTCGAGGCCGAAGCGCGCCGCGGTGGCGAGGCCCGGCAGCGCCGCGGCCGCGGCGGCAAATGCTGCCTCCGGTCCGGTCTCGTCGCGCCAGTCGAAGACCTCGCCGGGAAAGTCCAGCGCGGCGAAGGAAGCCAGTTCGAGATTGGGGACCACCGCCACCGGCACGCCGTGGACCGGCACGATCACCACCAGCGGACGCTCGTTCAGGTGAAAGTCGCGGCCGAAGATGCGGAGGAAGTTCGAGCCGGGCACGAAGGCGACCGCGTCGAGCGTCGCCTGCGCCATGGCGCGGTGCAGCGGCTCCAGTCGGGGATCGCTTTCAGGCATTCGTGGCGCTCCCGAAGTGGGGAGGGGGCGGGCAGCGGGCCCGCCCCCTCCGGGATCAGCTATTCTTCGATGTCGACGCCGTCGAAGCGATGGCTGCCGAAGGGCTGCATCTTGTAGTTCTGCACCTTGTTCGACAGCGGCATGAACTGCACCGAATGCGCAATGGTCGCCCAGGGCGCCTGCTCCTTGAAGATGACCTGCGCCTGTTCGTAGAGCGGTGCGCGCTCGACCTGCGACGAGGTGACCTTGGCTTCCTGGATCAGGTCCTCGAAGGGCTGGTAGCACCATTGCGCCCGGTTCGAGTTTCCGACCGCCGCACAGCCGAGCAGCACCGCGAGGAAGTTGTCCGGGTCGCCGTTGTCGCCGGTCCATCCGAGCAGCACGGCGCCGTCGCGGTCGAGATCGGAGGAGAGCTTGAGATACTCGCCCCATTCGTAGGAGACGATTTCGACATCGACGCCGATGGCCGCGAAATCCGCCTGGATGAGCTCGGCCATGCGCCGGGCGTTGGGGTTGTAGGGCCGCGCCACGGGCATGGCCCAGATCTTCATCTTGAGCCCCTCCTGGCCGGCTTCGGCCAGCATCGCCTTGGCGGCTTCCGGATCGTAGGGGTCATCCTCGACCGCGTCGTTGTAGGACCACATGGTCGGCGGGATCGGGTTCTTGGCGATGGCGCCCTGACCCTCGAAGACCGCGTCGATGATCGCCTGCTTGTTGATCGCCATGTTGAGCGCCTTGCGGACCTTCGGGTCGTCGAAGGGCGCCTGCTGGGTGTTGTAGGCGAGATAGCCGACGTTCAGCCCCTCCTGCTCCATCACCGTCAGGTTCGGATCGGCCTGCAGCCCGGCGATGTCGGCCGGGTTCGGATAGGGCGCGGCATGGCATTCGCCGGCCTTGAGCTTCTGCATGCGCACGGAGCTGTCCACGGTGATCGCGAAGATCAGGTCGTCGATCGCCTGCTTTCCCCGCCAGTAGTCCGGGTGCGCCTTGTAGCGGATCACCGCATCCTTCTGATAGGCGACGAACTGGAACGGCCCGGTGCCCACGGGCGCCTGGTTCAGGTTCGTCTGCTGGCCTGAGGCCTCGAGGCTGTCGGCGTATTCCTTGGACAGGATCGAGGCGAAATCCATCGCCAGATTGGCGATGAAGGGTGCCTCCGGCCGGTTGAGCACGAAGGTCACGGTCATGTCGTCGTCCTTGCGAATCTCCTTGATCAGCGCCGGCATGTCCATGCTCTGGAAATATTCCCAGCTGGCGTTCTCGGTATAGGAGTTCCACGGGTTCTCGGGATCACCCTGGCGCGTGAAGGAGAAGATCACGTCGTCCGCGTTGAAGTCGCGCGTCGGCGTGAAGTAGTCCGTGGTGTGGAACTTCACCCCCGGGCGCAGCTTGAAGGTATATTCCAGCCCGTCGTCCGATACCGTCCAGCTCTCCGCGAGACCGGGGATCGTGTCCGTGGTGCCCGACTCGAATTCGACGAGGCGGTTGTAGACCGGCCGCGAGGAGGCATCGAAAGTGGTGCCGGCGGTGAAGAGCGCCGGGTCGAAGCCCTCGGGCGAGCCCTCCGAGCAATAGACGAGGGTCTTGGCCGAGGCTCCCGCCGCGAGGCAGCTGATCGCCGCCGCGGCGAGAAGTCGGGTCGTGATGCGCATGATGGTCTCCCTGGAATTTTGCGGATTGCGTCTCCGATATTCCAATCGTTAACCGCAATACCGCGATCAGGCAACGATCAGCGCATCGCGCCCCGCGACCGGGCGCGGGATACTCGCGGCGCGTGCATTCCGCGCCAGCGGTCAGGGCAACGGCGAGACGCCGATGATCGGTCCATGCAGGGCGAGCAATGCCGCCCAGACCACGACCGCGATCGCGATCCGGCGGAGATCCGGCATGCCGCGAGGGCGCCATCGCCCGCCGATCAGCGACGAGAGCGGAACGGCCGATGTCCTTGCGGTGAGGCGCGCCCATTCCGCTTCGCCGAGCCGCCGGCGGTTCCGCCGGTCGATCGCGCGCATGCCGGAGAGTGCCATGATCACGAAGCCGGCGAAGAGGATGGCATGGGCGAGATCGCCGTTGGGCACGAGATGGGCCCCGGCCCAGAGCGCGAGCGCCCAGAGGATCGGATGCCGCGTGACGCCCGCTATGCCCGGCCGGTCGGGATCGAAGTCCTGCAGGCGGGCGCCGCCGAACGACAGCGGGTTGGGCGCCCCCAGGGCGAAGGCGACGAGCAGGCAGACGACCGGCATCGCGAGGTTAGGCACCCAGCGCTGCCAGGGGGCATAGCTCCAGAGCGGCACATAAGGGGCGTTGTTCGCGGCGTGGATGAGCCAGGCGAGCAGGGCGACGGAGACCGCGACATAGCCGATGAGATAGCCGCGCTGGCCGAATGCCGAGGCGAGCCGCGCCTTGACCCGCGGCCGCATCGGAATCGCATGCGACAGCAGAAAGGCCGCGTATGCCAGGGCGAATCCGAACCATCCGGACATGGTCAGGCGTCCGCGCGCCCGGAGGATTTCAGGACCATGGGCAGCCCGGCGACCACGAGCACCACCTCGTCCGCGACCCTGGCGATGCGCTGGTTCATCAGGCCGGCCGCATCGCGGAACCGGCGCGCGAGCGGGTTGTCCGGCACGATCCCCTGTCCGACCTCGTTGGTGACGAGAATCACGGGGCTTGCCTGGGCCTGCAGGCATTCGGCCAGCGCGTCGGCTTCCGAAGCGGGATCGGCGCCGGCCCCCATCAGGTTGCTGAGCCAGAGCGTCAGGCAATCCACGAGCCGGACACCTTCGCCGTCGGTCGCGCGCAGGGCCTCGACGAGCGCGAGCGGCACCTCCTCGGTGCGCCAGGACCCGTCGCGCCGCATCCTGTGCCGCGCGATGCGGTCTTCCATCTCGGCATCGAACGCCTGGGCCGTGGCGATGTAGATGCCCGGTCGGCCGAGTTGCGCCGCGCGCCGCTCGGCGTGGTCGCTCTTGCCCGACCGCGCGCCGCCCGTCACCAGGACGATCTCAGCCATGGGCCGGACCGGGACGGGCGAGTTCGGGCTGCAAGTTCATCGGCCGCTCTTTACCTCGACGAAACGGGCCATTAGGTCGCGCGGGATCTTCCGGCGGCGGGCGGGACCATGACCACAATCACCGTATGCACGACCTGCCGGACCGCGGGCAAGCCGGATCGGCCCGGCGAGGGCAGCAGCGGCGCGGCCCTGCTCGCGGAAGTGGCGCTGGCAGCGCAGGCCGCGGCGGGGATCGAGGTGCGCGGCGTCGCCTGCCTGATGGGATGCGATCACGGCTGCAACGTCGCCATCTCGGACGCCGGCAAGATGGCCTATGTCCTGGGCCGATTCGAACCCGCGAGAGGGGATGCGGCGGCGATCGTCGACTACGCCCTGCGCCACCGCGAGAGCGCTTCCGGCGTCGTTCCCTATCGGGAGTGGCCGCAGGGCGTGAAGGGCCATTTCGTCGCCCGGATCCCGCCGCTCGCCCGTGAAGTGCGGGATTAGGGATTCCGCGTGGGCGCCCTGTGGCATTCCGCGCGGGTGGCGGGGCATTTCGGCGAGTTCCTGCAGGGCCGGATCGGCAGGAACGGCCCGGTGGCGCTGGTGACGCTCCCCTGCGACTGCCTGGCGGTCCGCGCCTCGTGGTCGGCGGGCGAGGGCTTCACGCTCTACCAGCACGGGCGCGCGGTGATCACGCGCGCGCGGCTTGTCGAGCTCTTCCGGCGGTTGCACGGCACGCCGCCGGCCGGCCGTCTCCGTCTTCGCGCCGCGATGCCGCCGGGCGGTGGCGCCGGGGCCTCGACGGCCTCACTGCTCGCGGTGGCGGTTGCCGTCACCCGGGGCGGATTCGCGCGGCTGCCGGCGGAGGTGCAGGCCGGTTTCTGCATCGGGCTCGAAGGGGCGAGCGATCCGCTGATGCACCGAAACCCGGGCGGCCTGCTCTGGGCCTCGCGCGAGGGTCGCGTGCTCGGGCTCCTTGCCGAGCCGCCGCGGTTCGAGATCGTCGGCGGTTTCTTCGGCCGCCCGACCTGGACCGATCCCGCCGACGAGGACTTTGCCGATATCGAGGATCTGGTCGCGGATTGGGCCGCGGCCGCGGCGGCCCGCGATCACGCGGCCCTTGGCGCCCTCGCGCAAGAATCCGCAAGGCGCAACGCCCGGAAGCGGGGCCGGCCGGGCTTCGAGCGCCTCGAGGCGCTTGCGGCGGAATTCGGTGCCCTGGGGATCGTCGCCGCGCATACCGGATCGGCGCGCGGTCTGCTGTTCCGGCCGGGAACGGTCCCGTCGGGTGTCGAGGAGCGGCTCCGGGTATCGGGCTTGCAGCAGGTGCTGCGCTTCTCGGGCGGCGGCGGCACGTGCTGAGCGCCGGGGCCATGCTCGTCGCGCTCGGGCTGGAGGCCGTGTTCGGCTGGCCGGAGGCGATTTACCGCCGCATCGGCCATCCGGTGACATGGATCGGGGCGGCCATCACGGGGCTCGAGGCCCGGATGAACCGACCGGGCCCGCTGCGCACCGCCGCCGGCGGCGTCGTGACGGTCGTGGTGACGACCTCGGTCGCGGCTGCGGCGTGGGTTCTGACGCAGCTCCTCCCCGCCGGCTGGCTCGGGATGGTTCTGTCCGGGGTGCTGGCGGCGCCTTTCGTGGCGGCGCGGTCGCTCCACGACCACGTGGCGGCCGTCGCGCGGCGGCTGGCCGAGAACGATCTGGTGCAGGCCCGGCAGGAGGTCGCGAAGATCGTGGGGCGCAAGACGAATGCCCTGGACATGCAGGGCGTCTCGCGCGCGGCCCTCGAAAGCCTTGCCGAGAATGCGTCGGACGGGGTCGTGGCGCCGCTCTTCTGGGGCGTGCTCTTCGGCCTGCCGGGGATCGCGGGATACAAGGCCATCAACACGCTCGACAGCATGATCGGCCACCGGACCCCGCGCCATGCGGAATTCGGCAGGGTGGCGGCACGGCTGGACGACCTGGCCAACTGGCTGCCGGCGCGGCTCACGGCGGGGCTCTTCGCGCTCGCATGCGGGCGTCCGGGGCAGGTCGCCCGGATCCTCGCTGCCGACGCGCGAAGGCACCGTTCGCCGAATGCGGGCTGGCCCGAAGCGGCGATGGCGGGCGCCGTCGGTGTCCGGCTTTCCGGGCCGCGGATCTATGGCGCGGTCGTGGCGGAGGAGCCCTGGCTGAACGGCGGGGCGCGCGATCCGGGGGGCGACGACCTGCTGGCCGGCCTGAAGCTCTATCGGCGCATGGGGATCGGCGTGGCGCTGGTGCTGCTCGCGCTCGCCCTGCTCTGATAGCGTCGGCAGGAAGCGATTCGGGCGGCTGGGACCTTCCCCCGGTGGTCCGAATGTCCGGCGCGTAAGGGGCGAGGCGTTGATGCATGATCTGGCGGCGATTCGGTCGGTGCCTTCAAGGCAGCACGGCGGCGACATCGAGCGCGCGGCGGAGCGTTTTGGCGGCGCGCGCGGGGAATGGCTCGACCTCTCGACCGGGATCAATCGACGGCCCTATCTTGTCGCCGCCGTCGGGCCCGAGCATTGGCGCGAGCTCCCGACCGCCGCGGCCTCGGCGAGGCTCGTCGCCGCGGCGCGCTCGGCCTATGGCACGGACTGGCCGATCCTTCCCCTGGCCGGCGCTCAGGCGGCGATCCAGCTGCTGCCGCGGCTCGCCGAGGCGGGCCGGGCGGCCATTCTCGGTCCGACCTACAACGAGTACGCGGCGGCCTTCCGTTCCGGCGGCTGGCATGTCGTGCGCGCGACCGACCCGCGGGACCTCTCCGGGAGCGATATTGCCGTCGTCGTGAATCCCAACAATCCCGACGGACGGCGGCTTCCCCCCGAAGGGTTGAACGAGCTGGCGGATACGGTCGGGCTGCTGGTCATCGACGAGAGCTTCGCCGACCCGCATCCGGAACTCTCGGCGGTTCGCGGCGCCGGGAGGGCGAATGTCCTGGTGCTCCGCTCCTTCGGGAAGTTCTACGGCCTCGCCGGCCTGCGCCTGGGATTCGCGATCGGCGCAGAGACGCTCCTTGCGGGTCTCGCGGGCCTCGCCGGGCCCTGGCCGGTCAGCGGGCCGGCGCTGGCGGTCGGGACTGTGGCGCTTGCCGACAGCGCCTGGCGCGAGCGGATGATCGTACAGCTCGCACAGGATGCGGCGCGGCTCGACGACATGGCGGCTTCGGCGGGATGGCGCCTGCTCGGCGGGACCTCGCTCTTCCGGCTCTTCGATGTCGGCGACGCGGGGGCCGTGCAGGCGATGCTGGCTGGCCAGCGGATCTGGACGCGGATCTTCGACTACGCGCCCGGCTGGCTGCGGCTGGGAATCCCGGGGCCGGAACCGGAGTGGCGGCGATTGCGCGCGGCGCTCGGCTGATCCTGCCGCGCGAGCGCGAGGATGCCGTCCATGTCGAGATGCGCCTCGATATGGTCGGCGAGCCGGTTGAGCGTCGCCTGGACCGCGGCGCCATAGTGGAAGGCGGAGGCGGAAGCCCCGAGGCCGGCGAGAAACCCGGCGCGAAATCCGTCGGCGGTGAAGAGCCCGTGCAGATAGGTGCCGGCGATCCTGCCATCCGGTGAGGTCGCGCCCTCCTTGCGGGCGCCGATCCGCGCGAAGGGGCGGGCGCAGTCGGGCCCGTCGGTGTGGCCGAGATGGATCTCGTAGCCGTCGAGCGCCGCGCCCGTGGCGGCATGGGTCGCGGTGACCCGCGCGAGGCGCTTCTCGGGGCGCATCTGCGTGACGACGTCGAGCAGCCCGAGGCCCGGCATCTCGCCCGGCGGGCCTTCGAGGCCGTCCGGGTCTTGGATCGTTCGGCCCAGCATCTGGTACCCGCCGCAGAGCCCGAGAACCGCGCCGCCGCGCCGGACATGGGCGGCGATGTCGATGTCCCAGCCCTGCGCCCGCAGGAAGTCCAGGTCGCCGCGGGTCGATTTGGTGCCGGGAAGGATCACGAGATCCGCATCCCCGGGCAGCGGGGCGCCGGGCCGGATCATGTCGAACCGGACCCCGGGCTCGAGTCGCAGCGGATCGAGATCGTCGAAATTGGCGATGCGCGAGAGGGCAGGGCAGACGATGCGCAGCCCGCTGCCCTCCCCCGACGCGGCCAAGTCCAGCGAATCCTCGGCCGGCAGCCTCCCTGCATCGGGGAACCACGGCAGCAGGCCGAAGCCGCGCCAGCCGCTGCGGCTCTCGATTATCCGGTAGCCGTCGGCGAAGAGCACCGGGTCGCCGCGGAACTTGTTGACGATGAAGCCCCGGATCATGGCGCGATCCTCGGGATCGAGCACGCTCCGCGTGCCCACGATCTGCGCGATGACGCCGCCGCGGTCGATGTCGCCGACGAGCAGCACCGGGAGACGGGCGGCGCGGGCGAAGCCCATGTTGGCGATGTCGCCGGCGCGCAGGTTGACCTCCGCCGGGCTGCCGGCGCCCTCGACGATGACGAGATCGGCGCCGGCGCGGAGCCGGGCGAAGCTCTCCAGGACCGACGCCAGGAGTTGCGGCTTCAGGGAGGCATAGTCGCGGGCCCGCACGGTCGCGAGCCGGCGGCCCTGGACGATCACCTGGGCGCCGGAATCGGTCTCGGGCTTGAGCAGGACCGGGTTCATGTCCGTCATGGGCTCGCGCCCGCAGGCGAGCGCCTGGAGCGCCTGGGCGCGGCCGATCTCGCCGCCGTCCGCGGTGACCGCGGCGTTGTTGGACATGTTCTGCGGCTTGAAGGGAGCGACGCGAAGGCCCTTCCGCGCGAAGGCGCGGCAGAGGCCCGCGACGATCATCGACTTGCCGACGTTCGAGCCCGCGCCCTGGATCATCAGCGCCGCGGGCAAGGGTCAGAACTCCACGCCGGCCTGCGCCTTCACGCCGGAGCGGAAGGGATGCTTGACCAGCTCCATCTCGGTGACGAGATCGGCGACCTCGATCAACTCTTCCTTGGCGTTGCGCCCGGTCAGCACGACATGGGTCATGGGCGGCTTCGCGGTCTTCAGGAACTCCACGACCTCGCCCACGTCGAGGTAATCGTAGCGCAGCGCGATGTTGATCTCGTCGAGCAGGACCATGCGGTTTCGCGGATCCGCGATCAGTTCCTTGGCCTTCTCCCAGGCCGCGCGGGCCATCTCGATGTCGCGGGACTTGTCCTGGGTTTCCCAGGTGAAGCCCTCGCCCATCGTGTGGAAGGCGCAGATGTCGCCGAAATGCGCGGTGATCAGGTCGCGCTCGCCGGTGCTCATGGCGCCCTTGATGAACTGAACGACGGCGCAGGGCATCCCGTGGGCGATGCAGCGGAAGATCATGCCGAAGGCGGCCGAGGACTTGCCCTTGCCCTTGCCGGTATGGACGATGACGAGGCCCTTTTCCTCGGTCTTGCCCGCCATGATCTTCTCGCGGGCGGCCTTCTTCTTCTTCATCTTCGTGGCGTGGCGGTCGGGGTCGTCGGTCATCCTGTCAGCCTGTCCTGAGGGGCGCATGTCTGGTGCGGCAAGTCATAGCATTCTCCGGGCGGAATGGGCGAGGGCGTGACGCCGCCCGGCATCGGCCGCGCGTCATTGCATCAGGGCCTTGAGGTGGAGCCCCGCGGAATTCGACCTCGGGCGCCAGAGGCCGCGGTCGATCGCCTCGGTCAGGCGCTCGGCGATCTCGCGCAGGGCGGGGGCGTTGTTCTCGGCGATGAAGTCCCGGGTCCCGGCATCCTCGAGATAGGCCTCGTAAACCAGGTCGAAATGGTGGTTCTTCACCGCGCCGGTGGTGGCGGCGAAGGCGAAGAGGTAGTCGACCGTCGCGGCGATCTCGAAGGCGCCCTTGTAGCCGTGGCGTTTCACCCCGGCGATCCATTTCGGATTGACGGCGCGGGCGCGGACCACGCGGCCGATCTCCTCGTCGAGCGTGCGGATGACCGGGCGCTCGGGGCGCGAATGGTCGTTGTGATAGATGGCGGGCGCCCTGCCGCCCAGGCTTTCGATCGCGGCCGCCATGCCGCCCTCGAACTGGTAGTAGTCGTCGGAATCGAGCAGGTCGTGCTCGCGGTTGTCCTGGTTCTGCACGACCGCCTGCACCCGTGCGAGCCGGTCGGAAAGCGCCGCGCGGGCCTCCGTGCCCTCGACCCCCGCGCCATAGGCATAGCCGCTCCACTCGAGATAGGCCCGCCCGAGATCGGCGCGGTCGTTCCAGAGCCGCTCGTCGATCATCGCCTGCAGGCCCGCGCCATAGGCGCCCGGCTTGGAGCCGAAGACCCGCCATCCGGCGCGCTCCGCGCCCTCCCGCGCCGCCTCGACGCGATAGCGCGCCGCCGCCGGATTGATGTCCGCCGGCTCGTCGAGTTCCATGATCGCGCGTGCCGCGCTGGCGACGAGATCCATCTGGGCGGGGAAGGCATCGCGGAAGAAGCCCGAGACCCGCAGCGTCACGTCCACCCGCGGACGCCCGAGGGTGCCTGCGGGCAGGACCTCGAAACCGGTGACGCGGCCGCTCATCGCGTCCCAGAGCGGCCGCGCGCCCATGAGCGCCAGCGCCTGGGCGATGTCGTCGCCCCCGGTGCGCATGTTGGCGGTGCCCCAGGCGGTGATCGCCATGACCCTCGGCCAGTCGCCCTGTTCCTGGGCATGGCGCTCGATGAGCCGGCAAGCCGATTTCCAGCCCAGGGCCCAGGCCGCGCGGGTGGGGATCGCGCGGCTGTCGACCGAGAAGAAGTTGCGCCCCGTGGGAAGGACATCGAGCCGTCCGCGAGTGGGGGCGCCCGAAGGCCCCGGCGAGACGAAGCGGCTGTCGAGCCCGTCGAGCATCGCGGCGATCTCGCGCCGGCCGCTGGCGCGCAGGGCGGGCAGGACCGCCGCTTGCAGCGTCCCGATCACTGCTTGGGTCTGCGGCATCCTGTCGTCCGCCCGCTCCGGCCGGTCGACGAGGTCTGCCGCGACCCTTTCCAGACGCTCGACCGTGTCGCCGGCCGTGCGCCAAGGCTCCTCGCTCGCAGCTTGCAGCGCCTCGGGGCGCGGCCCGGTCCAGGGTGCGCCGAGGTCGCAATCGAGCGGGTCGAAGCCGCCCGCGCCCACGCCGAGATCGGCGGCGATGGCGCGAATGAGCGATGCATTGGCGGCCTTGCCGTCGCCGCGTGGCACCCGCAGGAGCGCAATCGCCAGATCGCGCTCCTGGATGCCCTCGGGGCTCCGGCCGAAGACGTGGAGGCCGTCGCGGATCTGGCTTTCCTTGAGTTCGCAGAGATAGGCGTCGAGCTTCTTGAAACGGTGGTCATCGTCGCCCGCATCGGTGACCCCGGCGTCGAGGTCGAGGCCGGTCGCGGACATCAGCGAGAGGATCTCGCCCCGCAGATGCGAGATCCGGCGCGGATCCACCCCGGCCGCCTGGTAGTATTCGTCCACCAGCGCCTCGAGGTCGCGCAGGGGGCCGTAGCTCTCGGCGCGGGTCATGGGCGGGGTGAGATGGTCGAGGATCACCGCCTGGGCGCGCCGCTTGGCCTGGGTGCCCTCGCCGGGATCGTTGACGATGAAGGGATAGAGATGCGGCATCGGCCCGAGAACCGCCTCGGGGAAGCATTCCGAGGAAAGCGCGACGGCCTTGCCCGGCAGCCATTCGAGATTGCCGTGCTTTCCCAGGTGGATGACGGCATTCGTCGCGAAACTCACCCTGAGCCAGGCATAGAACGCGAAATAATTGTGCGGCGGAACCAGATCCGGCGCGTGATAGGTCGCTTCGGGGTCGATGTTGTAGCCACGCGCCGGCTGCACCCCGACCGCGACGTTGCCATAGCGCAGGATCGACAGGGCGAATGCGCCGTCGACGAAGAACGGATCAGCCGCCGGTGGCCCCCATCGATCTTCGACCGCCTCCCGAACCCGCGGCGGCAAGGCGTTGTAAAAGATCGTATAGCTGTCCAGTGACAGCCGCTCGCCGCCGCTGCGATCGGCGCGGTCGGTCAGCCAGTTGGTCGGCCCCGCGAGGATCGCCTCCATCAGCGCCGCCGCGTCCCCAGGCGCGTCCTCCACGCGGTAGCCGGCGTCCCGGAGCGCGTCGAGAACCGCCACCGTCGACGCCGGCGTGTCGAGCCCGACGCCATTGGCAAGGCGCCCGTCCTTGTTGGGATAATTCGCCAGCACCAGCGCGACGCGCCGGTCGGCGGGCTGAAGGCGCCCCAGCGTGACCCAGGCCGTGGCGAGATCGGCGGCGAAGGCGATGCGGTCGTCGCGGGCGCGATAGGCCGCGATCGTGCATTGGGTGGCCTCGTCGCGCCAGGCCTCGCCCTTGAAGCTCACGGCACGGGAGAGAATCCTGCCGTCGACCTCCGGGAGCGCCACGTTCATGGCGATGTCCCGCGGCGTCAGGCCGCGCTCGCCCTCGGCCCAATCGGCCTCGGTGCCGGTCGCGAGCACTATCTGGATCACCGGCCGGCCGCCGGCGTCGAGAACGGTCGGCGCCCTCTCGCCCCCCCAGGCAGCGGCATCGGGAGAGGAGACCGCGAAGCTCGTCGCGTTCAGGACGAGATCGGGCGGGGTCCGCGCGAAGACATGGCCGAGCGTGGCGGCGGAAACGCTGTCCTTGAGCGAGGCCACGAAGACGGGCAGCGGGTTCAGGCCCCGCGCCTGCAGCGCCGAGATCATGCGATCCAAGGGCTGCAGGCCCGCGCCCTGCAGAAGTGCCCGATAGAAGACCAGGGCCACCACAGGGGCCTCCGGCCGCCAGTGCCCGGCGACGGTGTCCGCATCGGCCGTCGTGGCACCGGGCCAGTAGTAGCCGGCCCGCAGCAGCGGCCGCGCCGCCGGCGGGCGGGGACCGCGGCCGAGCATGTGGTTCGCGAGATGCAGGAAGGTCGCGGCATTCTCAGGCCCGCCCTCGACGCAGCAGGCGAGAAGCTCTTCCCAATCCGCATCGCCGACGGTCGAGGCGGCGCGCAGTTCCGCATCCGGCCTGTCGTCGCCCGGCAGGACCGCGAGCGGAACGCCGGCTTCGCGAAGGCGGATCGAGAATTGCTCGATTCCGTAGCGCCAATAGGCCGCGCCGCCGAGGAGGCGGACGATCACGAGCCGTGAGCGCCGCGCGGTCTTGTCGAGATAGAGATCGACCGAATAGGGATGCGCGAGCCAGTAGAGATGCGCGAGCCTCAGGTCCGGTGCCGCGGATCCCAGGGCCGCCCGCGCGGCAGCGAACTGGGCGAGTTCGGTATCCGCCGCGGAGATGAAGACCACATCGGCCGGCGTCTGGTCCGGGTCGACCGGCTCGCTTCCGTCGGAGATCGCGCCGGGGCTCGCCGCCAGCAGATGCATGTCACCGCGCCGCGTCGGCCAGGACGCCTCCGATGGCTGCCGCGTCCAGCCCGCTCTGGCCGATCACCACGAGCCGGGTCGCGCGCGGCTCCCCCGCATCATAGGCGCGGTCGTAGTAGGTCTCGATCCGGGGACCGACCCCCTGGATCACCAGCCGCAGCGGCTTTCCGCGAACCGCGGCGAAACCCTTGACCCGCAGGATGTCGTGGCGCTCCACCGCGGAGCGGATGGCCGCGAGAAGCGCGTCCGGGGCGTCGATCTCGGGCAGATCGAGCACATGGCTCTCGAATTCGTCGTGCCCGTGCCCCTCTGGATCGCCGTCGTCATCGTGGTCGTGGTGATGGTGGATTTCCCGCCGGGCCTCGAGGTCGTCCTCGGCACCGATGGAAAGGCCGAGCAGCGCGAGCGGATCGATCGCGCCCCGGCTCGCTTCGAGGACGGAGACGCCGGGACGAACCTGGGCGCGGATCCCTTCGACGGTCGCGCCGGTCGCCGCGCCGAGCAGGTCGGATTTGTTGACGACCACCAGATCGGCGCAGGCCAGCTGATCCTCGAAGAGCTCGGACAGCGGGGTCTCGTGGTCGAGATTGTCGTCGGCCGCCCGCTGGAGATCGACTGCCGCCTCGTCGGCGGCGAAGCGTCCGGCGGCGAGGGCCGGCCCGTCGACGATGGTGACGACGCCATCGACGGTGACGCGCGTGCGGATGTCGGGCCAGTTGAAGGCGCGCACCAGCGGCTGCGGCAGGGCGAGGCCGGAGGTCTCGATGACCACATGGTCGGGCGGGTCGGCACGGTCGATCAGTTTCTGGATCGCCGGCACGAAATCCTCGGCGACGGTGCAGCAGATGCAGCCGTTGGAAAGCTCGATGACATCGTCGTCGCCGCAGCCCTCGATGCCACAGCCCTTGAGGATCTCCCCATCCACCCCGAGGTCGCCGAATTCGTTGATGATGAGCGCGATCCGGCGGCCGTTCGCGTTTTCGAGCAGATGCCGGATCAGCGTGGTCTTTCCCGCCCCGAGAAAGCCCGTGACGACGGTTGCGGGGATCTTCGTGGCCATCGTTTCCGTTCCTCGGGGGCGTGAAGGGTCTGGGGCGGGCGCTCGCCTCGCGGCATCCGGCAACGGCACCCCGACCGCACCGTGCGCCCGGGGATATGCTCAAGCCCCCGAAGGGGTGTCAAGCGGGGTTCAGGCCATAGGGCCCGGCGTCGCGCAGCCAGTCGAGCGCTTCGGCCGCGGTGCCGACCGAGGGGATCCCCGGAGGCGGGGCCAGGCGGGCGATCATCACGACCTCCAGTCCCAGCGCCGCTGCGGCATCGAGCTTCGTCCGGCCCTCGGCGCCGCCTGCGTTCCGGGCCACGAGGTGGGTGATGCGCTGCGCGGCGAAGGTGGCCCTCTCCGATTCGACCGTGAAGGGCGGGCGGGCGGTGAGGATCGTCCATGCCTCCGGGCAGCCGCGGCCTCCCCGCGGATCGATGACCCGGAGAACGAAGCTGGTGCCGGCGAAGTCGCGGAAATGCGGGGCGGAGCCCGGGCCGGTCGCGAGAAAGACCCTGGCGCCAGGGGGGAGCGCATGCGCGGCCGACGGGAAATCCGGCACTTCCCGCCAGCGCTCGCCCGGGCCCGGCCGCCAGGCGGGACGGAGGAGCTTGAGGTGCCTTACCCCCATGCGCCGCGTGGCCGCGGCGGCATTGCGCGCGATGCACTCGGCGAAGGGATGCGTCGCATCGACGAGGGCGTCGATCCGCTCCTCGTCGAGGTATCGCGCCAGTCCCTCGACGCCGCCAAAGCCGCCGCTCCTGGTCGGCACGCCGTAGCGTGCCGGCGTCTCGGTCACGCCGGCGAGCGAGGCAGTGGCGGCGATGCCCGGCATTCGCGCGAGGGCGGCGCAGAGGCTGCGGGCCTCTCCCGTGCCGCCGAGCACGAGGACGCGCAGGGGGTCGCTCATGGCCCGCGGCTGCCGTCCCGATCGGCGATCGCGAGGATGCGGCCGCCGCGGTCCACCACCATGGCATCGAGGTCGATCGGCACCGCACCGAGGAGCGCGCGCGCCGTCACGAGTGCGTCGCCGGCGATACGCTGGGCAAGCTCCGGGCCGGCGACCTCGAGCAGCTGCAGGGCGGAGTTCCAGCCCGTGCCGCGCTCCTGCTCGGGGATCAGGTCGCCGGCGCGCCGGGCGAGCCGCGCCAGGTCGACCTGGGAGCGGGACGAATGGAGGTCGAGCGCGCCCTGGGCGAGCTTGGCGAGCTTTCCGAAGCCGCCGGCGATGGTGACGCGCGGAATCGGATGCCGGCGCAGGTATTTCAGCATCCCGCCCGCAAAGTCGCCCATGTCGAGCATCGCATGGTCGGGCAGTCCGAAATACTGCTGCGCCGCCTTCTCGGAGGTGGCGCCGGTGCTGCCCACGCAGTGGACCAGGCCGCAGGCCAGCGCCACGTCGATGCCGCGATGGATCGAGGCGATCCAGGCGGCGCAGGAGAAGGGCCGCACGATGCCCGTCGTGCCGAGGATCGACAGGCCGCCCTCGATCCCGAGCCGCGGGTTCCAGGTCTTGAGCGCCAATGCCTCGCCGCCGGGGATCGAGACCCGGACCTCGAAATCCGCGGCCGCGCCGCAGGCTTCCGCGAGCGCGGTCAGGGCCTCCGACATCATGCGCCGCGGCACGGGGTTGATCGCGGGCTCGCCCGGCGGGATCGGCAGGCCGGGCCGGGTCACGATGCCGACGCCCGGCCCCGCCCGGAAGGTGACGCCGGAGCCGGGCGCGCCGCGTTCCACACGCGCGACGATCGTCGCGCCATGGGTCACGTCGGGGTCGTCGCCGGCGTCCTTGACCACCGCGGCCTCGGCCCAGCCCTCGCCGGAGCGGAAGGCCGCGAGGGCGAAGGATACCTCGGCGCCGCGCGGCAGGCGGATGCGCACCGGATCCGTCCAGCGCCCGGTCAGCAAGGCGCCGCCGGCAGCGGCGGCGGCGGCCGTGGCGCAGGCGCCCGTGGTAAATCCGGTGCGGAGCTTTGCCGGCGGTGCGCCCTGGTCCATCACCGGAATCTATCCCGCTTTGCGGCGATGCAACAGGGGGCCTGCGGGCCCTTCTTCGGGTACTCGCCAAGGCGGGCGCGCGGCTGTAAGCAGGGGCCATGGTGTTGCCTCGCGATGCATTTCCGGAACTGCCGGACCTCGATTTCCCGCCCGGCATGGTCTGGCTGGTCGGTGCCGGGCCGGGCGAGCCCGGCCTGATGACCCTGCAGGGTCTCGCGGCCATCCGCGCGGCCGACACGATCGTCTATGATGCGCTCGTCGACGAGCGCATCCTCGCCTGGCGCCGGCCGGAATCGCGCATCGAATTCGCGGGCAAGCGCGGGGGAAAGCCCTCGCCGAAGCAGCGCGACATTTCCTTCCGCCTGATCGAGCTGGCGCGGTTGGGCCAGCGGGTCCTGCGACTGAAGGGGGGCGATCCCTTCGTCTTCGGCCGCGGCGGCGAGGAGGCGCTGGCGCTCGTGCAGGCCGGCATCGCGATCCGGGTGACGCCGGGGATCACCGCCGGAATCGGCGGGCTCGCCTATGCGGGGATCCCGCTCACCCATCGCGACGTCAATCAGGCGGTGACCTTCCTGACAGGTCACGACCAGTCGGGCTCCGCGCCCGGCGGCATCGACTGGGGCGCCATCGCCCGGGGCTCGCCGGTGATCGTGCTCTACATGGCGGTCAAGCATCTGGCGCAGATCGCCGAGGCGCTGGTCGCGTCGGGCCGTGCGCCGGACGAGCCAGTGGCCATCGTGATGAACGCCACCCTGCCGGGGATGCGGGTGCTCGAGACGACGCTCGAGAACGCCGCCGCCACGGCCGAAGCGGAAGGGGTCGGGTCGCCCTCCATCGTCTGCATCGGGCGCAACGTTCTCCTGCGACAGGCCATCGACTGGGTCGGGCAGGGCGCCGGGATCCCGCCGCGATCGCTCGATCCCCTGGGCGAGCGGGGCGCCGCGGACCGGCCGTGACGATGCGCGCGCTGGTCGTCGCCGCGCCGGCATCGGGCGCGGGCAAGACCGTGCTCACGCTCGGCCTCCTGCGGGCGCTCGGGGCCGGTGGCCGGGTCGTGGCGGCGGCGAAGGCCGGCCCCGACTACATCGATCCGCAGTTCCACCGGCTGGCGGCGCGGCGGCCGTCCGTGAACCTCGACGGATGGGCGATGTCCCCGACGCGGCTCCGCGCGCTCGCGGCGCGGCAGGGCGCGCCGCTCCTGATCGTCGAGGGGGCAATGGGCGCGCTCGACGCGGCCGCGGACGGAAGCGGGTCGGCGGCGGATGTGGCGGCCGCCCTCGGCGCACCGCTTCTCCTCGTGCTCGACATATCCGGCCAGGGGCATTCCGCGGCGCTGGCGCCGGCCGGCCTGCGCGCGCTTCGCCCGGAAGTGCCGCTTGCCGGCGTGATCCTGAACCGGGTGGCGTCGCCGCGCCACCAGGCCCTCGCGCGGTCGGCGCTCGCGTCGCTCGGCGTGACGGTCTTCGGAGCCCTGCCGCGCTCGCCGGGGCTGCATCTGCCGTCGCGGCATCTGGGACTGGTCCTTCCCGCCGAGGTCGCGGATGCGGAGGCGGTCGTGTCCCGCGCCGCCGAGATCGTGGCCACGCACGTCGATCTGGAGGCCCTGAGTGCGAGCGCCCTGCCGCTCGCGCCCGCGGGCGGCACCGGCGCGCGCCTGCCGCCGCCCGGCCAGCGGATCGCCCTTGCCGAGGACGCGGCCTTCGTCTTCGCCTATCCCCACCTTCTCGCGGACTGGCGGGCGAGGGGCGCGGAGGTCCTGCCCTTCGCCCCCCTCGATGACCGGGGCCCGCCGGCGGAGGCCGACGCGGTCTTCCTGCCCGGCGGCTATCCCGAACTCCATGCCGGTCGGCTCGCGGCCTCGGAGGGGTTCCGGCGTGCCATGGCGGCGGCGGCCGCGCGGGGCGCGGTGATCTGGGGGGAATGCGGCGGCTACATGGCGCTCGGCGAGGCCCTGGTCGATGCCGAAGGCCGTACGCATCGGATGCTCGGCATGCTGCCGCTCGTCTCCTCCTTCGCCGAGCGCCGCCTGACGCTCGGCTATCGCCGCCTCGTGCCGCGCGCCGCTTGCCCCTGGCGGATGCCGCTGGCCGGGCACGAGTTCCACTATGCGACGATCCTGAAGGAGGGTGCGGCCGACCGGGTCTTCGATGCGACCGATGCCGCCGGGGAGGCCTTGCCGGCGATGGGCCTCGCGCGCGACAGCGTTGCGGGCTCCTTCGCCCATGTCATCGGCCCGAGGGAATCCTAGGCGTCTCCCGATCGGGTGGAAGCGCCGGCGGGGCCCATGCATATCGTGTGCGCACGCGCACATTCCGTAACCGCATGTTTTCAATATAATATTTCGAGCGTTAACCTTTCGGGTGCCTTCGGGTCGTGCCCGCCTGTGCCGGGCAGGCGGCCACCGTATCTCGCGGGATCCGGCGGGAGAGCCGCAATGCGACGGGCCCGGCTCACCTTCGGTAGGCGACCCAGCCCTTGAAGGTGAAGGCCGCGTAGAAGAGCTGGACCCCGCCGAAACCGGCGTCGCGCTGGAGCGCCTCGTCTTCCTCGGGGGAGAGGGCCGGGAGGCGCTCCTTCATCGTGTCGATTCCCTTTTCCGCCTGAGCGGGCGGGACGCCGGCCGATGCCAGAAGATCGGCGTTCCTGCGCAGCCAGACATCCTTCTGCCCGTCCGCCTGGGGAAAGCTGTGGTGGGCGACCACGAGCGGGGCGCCCTTTGCGAGGCGGCGCCGGATCTGCCGCAAGGTGCGCAGACGCTCGGCGCGGTCCAGGAAATGCAGGGTGAGCAGGCATGCCGCGCCGTCGAAGGGTCCGTCCGGCGCGTCGTCGATGTAGCCCTCGTGGAAGGCGACCCGGTCCGCAAGCGCTCCCAGAGTGGTGCGGGCCTGCCCGATCATCTCCGGCGACGGATCGACGCCGTCGAAGCGCCAGCCCGGATGCCGGGTTGCGAAGGCGCGCAATTCGAGTCCCCCGCCCGCACCGAGGACCAGGACGCGGCCGGTTGCAGGCACATGCTCGGCCAACAGGAGCCCGGCCATGCGATGAAGGTCATGAAGACCGGGCACATGTCGCGCAACCCGCTCCGCGTAGGTCGTGGTATCGCCGGGATCATTGCGAGCGGACATGTCGTGTAGGATCCCGTTTCAGGCGACGGACAAGGATGGCGTCCCTGTGCCCGCCGGGGGTGGCAGCGTCCGAAGGGTCGGGAACCGACCTAGGCGCGGCGCTTGGGGCGCAGGACGTGGACATGGGCCGCGTCGTAGAGGGCGCTGTCGGGGAAATGCGCGGGGGCGAGAGCGCGTCCCACGAAGACGAGCGCGGTGCGGGTGATCTTCGCGGCGCGAACCCTGTCGCGGATGTCCGCGAGCGTGCCGCGCAGGATCTGCTGGTCGGGCCAGCCCACGCGATAGGCGACCACCACCGGGCAATTGGCGCCGTAGAGCGGCGAGAGGCGCCGCTCGACCTCGAGCAGGTTGCGCACCGAGAGATGGATGGCGAGCGTCGCGCCGCTGCGGCCCAGGGTTTCGAGATCCTCGCCCTCCGGCATCGCGGAGGATTTCATCGCGGTGCGGGTCAGGATGACCGTCTGCGAGAGCTCGGGGATGGTCAGCTCCTGCCCGAGCGCCGCCGCCGCCGCGGCGAAGGCGGGGACGCCGGGGACGATGGCATAGGGAATGCCGAGCTCCGCCAGGCGCCGGATCTGCTCGGCGATGGCGCCGTAGAGCGAGGGGTCGCCGGAATGCACGCGGGCCACGTCCTGCCCGGCCGCATGCGCCGCGGCGATCTCGTCGACGATCTCGTCGAGCGTCATGGGCGCGGTATCGAGCACCCGTGCGCCGGCGGGCGCGCAGGCGACGATCGCCTCGGGCACCAGCGAGCCGGCGTAGAGGCAGACCGGACAGGTCTCGATCAGCCGCCGGCCCTTGACGGTGATCAGATCGGGATCGCCGGGACCGGCGCCGATGAAATGGACGGTCATGCGGGCACCTCGATGCGTCCGGCCGCGTAGCCGCGCGGCGTGAAGAGCCATTGCCCGCCGGCCCCGGCGGCGCCGTCGCCGCTGGCGAAGGCGCGGGTTGCCGAGCTTCCCACCAGCACCAGCGTCAGCATGTCGACCTCCTCGGTGCGGAGCGTCGCCAGCGTCCGGATGCGCAGGCCCTCGTCAGCACGGCCCAGGTTGCTCGCGAGCAGCACCGGCGTGTCGGCGGGGCGGTGGTCGAGCAGGATCTCGCGGGCGGCGTCGAGCAGGACCCGCCGGCGCTGCGAGACGGGATTGTAGAAGGCGATCACGAAATCGCCCTCCGCCGCCGCGCGGATCCGCGCGAGGATGGTCTCGCGTGGGGTGAGCAGGTCGGAGAGCGAGATGGCGCAGAAATCGTGGCCCAGCAGCGCGCCGGCCCGCGCCGAGGCGGCCTGGAGCGCGGAGATGCCGGGAGCGTGCAGGATCTCGACCCGCCGCGCCGCCGCGGAAACGCCGCCCGCCTCGGGCGGCAGGGCGAGCAGTTCCATCACCAGCGCGCCCATGGCGTAGATGCCCGAATCGCCCGAGGAGATCAGCGCCACCGACCGGCCCGCGCCGGCGCTTTCGAGCGCATAGCGGCAGCGCTCCGTCTCGGCGCCGAGCGGGAAGTCCCGGCGCCGGCCGGCGGCGATGGGGCCGAGCAGGTCGAGATAGAGCCCGTAGCCGACCAGCTCGTCGGCCTCCGTGATCAGCCGCGAGGCTTCGGGGGTGCGCCAGTCGGGCCTTCCGGGGCCGATGCCGATCACGGCGAGCCGTCCGCGCGGGCGGCCCTGCTCCGGGACCGCGCCGAGGGTGGCGAGCGCGCAGGTCGCATTGGCGGATTTCCGTTTGGCCAGCACCAGGGCGCCGTCCGGGCCGGCGGCGGCCAGTGCCGCGGCTTCGCTGACCCCGTGGCAGCCGATCTCGGCGAAGACCACCTCGGAGGGATCGGCGAGCCGCGGGGTCTCGGCCTCGAGGCGCTCGGGCGGGAAGAACCGCGCCGGCACGCCGAGGTTCCCGGCGAGCGCATGCACGGCCGCCTCGTCGGCCTTGAGCTCGACCGACCAGATCCCGGCGATCTCGAAGACGGATCGGCCCGCTTCGGCGAGCGAGCGTTGCACGAGCCCGATCAGCTCGCCCGGATCGCAGCCGCGCACGCAGCCGACGCCGAGCGCGAGCGATTGCCGGCGCCAGATCAGCGCCGGGCCTTCCTCGGGCCGAAGCACGACCGGCGCATCGCCCTCCGGCGCCGATCGGGTCGCGATCCCTTCGCGGCCGAGGAGCGGCGCGAGCCACGGCGCCTCGCCCGAGAGGGTGGCGGGGGCCCCGCGAATGAGGGCCGCCATGACGGGCTTGGCGTCCTCGGGGTTCTCCAGGCGCCAGCCGGGCGGCGGGGCGTCGAGGGCGACCCCGAGCGCGAGATCGCCGGCGGTGGTGATGGCGGGCAGGGAGCCGAGCGCCTGCGCGATCCGGCGCGCCAGATCGTTTGCGCCGTGATGCCCGCCGAGCAGCGGCACCACCGCCGATCCGTCCTCGGCCACGGCGAGGACGGGGGGCTCGTCGGCCTTGCTCGCGAGCACCGGCGCGAGGCTGCGGATCAGGATGCCGGCGGCGCAGAGGCCGATGACCGGATGCCCGGCGAGAAAGAGGCCGCGCAGATGCGCAGCCGTATCGGTGAAGTCGCGGCCGCGCGCGTGCACGCGGGCCTCGACCGCCGCTGCGACGCGGTCGGCGAGCGCATCGGCAGGGTCCAGCGTGACGACGACGGGCTCAGGTCGCATGGGGATCGCTCCCGGGAATGAGCAGCATGGAGAAATAGGGCGCGACCTCGGGGGCGTCGGCCAGCGCCAGCACCTCCTGCTGCGGCAGGCTGGCGTGGCGCACGTAGAGCGTCCGGCGGCTGAGGCCGAGCTCGTCGAGCAGCCGCCGAAGCCGCGGCAGGTGGCGGCCGAGCTTGATGACGATCGCCGCATCCGTCCGCGCCAGGCGCGCGCGAAGCTCGGTGTCGGGCAGCGGCGCCGGCAGGATGGTCAGGGCTTCGTTGCGGGCGCAGAGCGGTCGGGCGGCGGCGGCGGTGCAGGCCGCCGGCGACGAGACGCCGGGAACGATCTCCACCGGGAAGCGGCCGGCGAGGCGGGCGTGCAGATACATGAACGAGCCGTAGAAGAACGGGTCACCCTCGCAGAGCACCACCACGTCGCGGCCGGCCGCGAGATGGGCCTCGATGCGCGATGCGGCGTCGTCGTAGATCTCCTGCGCCGGGAAGCGGGCGGTCCGCATCGGAATGACGATCGGGATCTCTTCGGTCCCAGGGGAAATGGCGCCCGCGGCGATGACGCGCGCGAAGCTCTCGCCGCTGTCGGGGGCCGGATAGGCGACGACCGGCGCGGCGGCGATCAGCCGATGCGCCTTGAGCGTCATCAGTTCCGGATCTCCGGGCCCGACGCCGATGCCATAGAGCCTGCCGGTCATGGCTCGCAGCTCCATTGCGTCACCGGCATGGCCGGCCGCCAGCCGCGGAACCGGCCCACGGGCTCGGCCCGGCTGACGGCGATGCGGGTGAGGTCGCCGCCGTGTTCGGCCTGCATTTCCGCGAGCAGGGTCTCGGATTCGAGCGTCACCGCATTGGCGACCAGCCGCCCGAAGGGCCGCAGCGCGCGGAGGCAGGCGGCGACCGTCTCCCGGTCGAGCCCGCCGCCGATGAAGACCGCATCCGGGGCCGGCAGCTCCGAGAGGGCCTGCGGCGCGGTGCCGTCGATCAGGGCGAGGCGCGGGGCGCCGAGGCGGGTGGCGTTCCGCGCGGCCATGGCGCGGCGGGCGGGGTCGGGTTCGATGCCGATGGCGCGCGCATCGCGGGCCGCGCGCATCCATTCGATGCCGACCGAGCCGCAGCCGGCGCCGATGTCCCAGAGCAGCGCGCCGCGCCGGGGCGCCAGCCGGGCGAGGGTGATCATGCGGAGCTCGCGCTTGGTCATCTTGCCATCGTGCTGGAAGGCGCTGTCCGGCAGGCCGGTCCGCGGCAGCGGCCGGGTTCCGGGGTCGGCGCGGCAGTCGATGCAGATCGTGTTGAGATCGCCGGTTGTGCCGGTCCAGTCGCGCGCCACCCCGTCCTGCCGCGCCTCGTCCGGGCCGCCCATGGCATCGAGCACCGTCATGGCGCTGCCGGCAAAGCCGCTCTCCCGGAGCAGTTCCGCGAGCTCGGCCGGCGTCCGGCCGTCCCGCGCGAGGATGACGAGCCGCGCCCGGTCGGCGAGAAACGGCAGCACCGCCTCGGCCGGACGGCCATGCACCGTGAGCGTCTCGACATCGGCGAGGCTCCAGCGCATCCGGGCGCAGGCGAGCTGGAAGGCCGAGAGATGCGGGTGGAAGGTCACTTCCCCGGGCGCGAACATCGCAGCGAATCGCGCGCCGGCCGAGTACCAGAGCGGGTCGCCGGTGACGAGCACCGCCACGCGGCGGCCGCGCAGGCCGCGGATCTCCTCGACCATGGCGCGGAAGGGGCTCGGCCAGTGGATGCGTTCGGATGTCAGATGCGGTGCGCAGGCGTGGTGGCGATCGCCGCCGATCACCACCTCGGCGGCTTCGAGCACGGCGCGCGAGGCGGGGGCGAGCCCGTCCCAGCCATCGGCGCCGATGCCGACCACATCGAGCCAGGCGGTCACGGGGATGCGCGCCCGAGGCCGAGCGCCAGCGCGTTCACCGCGGCGGAGGCCATGGCGGAGCCGCCGCGCCGGCCCCGAAGCGTCGCGAAGGGAATCCCGCGCGGGTCGTGCGCGAGTTCGGCCTTGCTCTCCGCGGCCCCGACGAAGCCCACGGGAAAGCCGAGGATCACCGACGGGCGCGGCCAGCCGGCATCGAGCCCTTCCAGCAGCCGGAAGAGCGCGGTGGGGGCGTTGCCGATGGCGACGACGGCCCCGTCGAGCCGGTCGCGCCAGAGCTCGACGGCGGCGGCGGATCGGGTGGTGCCCTCCGCCCTGGCGCGGTCCGCCACTCCGGGATCGTTCAGGGTCACGACGATGTCGTTGGCCGCCGGGAGCGCGCGGCGGATCACGCCCGACGCGACCATGGCGCAGTCGCAGAGGATCGGCGCGCCGACCTCGAGCGCGGCGCGGCCCGCCGCGACGCAATCGGCCGAGAAGGCGAGGTCGCTGGCGAGGTCGACCATGCCGGAGGCATGGATCACGCGCACGGCGAGCTCGGCGACATCGGGGGGCATGGCCCGGAGATCGGCCTCGCGGCGGACGGTCTCGAAGCTCGATGCGTAGATCCGCTCGGGATCGCGCTCGTAGATCATTCCCGCGCCTTGAGGTGCCGGCGCACGCTCTCGGGGCCATGCGGGTGATGGGCGTGCGGATAGGCGGGGTGATGGTGGTGGTGCGCGTGATCGTGGGAATGCGCGTGATCGTGATGATGATGGTCGTGTTCGTGGTCGTGGTCGTGATGATGGTGGTGCGCGTGGCCGTGGTCGAGGCGGCAGGCGCCGGTGCAGAAGCTGTCGCAGAGCCGGCAATCGGCGACGTTCGAACCGGGGGCGGAGGCGCCCTGGCCCTCGACATGGTGGTGGTGGCTCTCCTGCGGGAGGCCGACTTCCGCTTCGAATCCGAGAACCTGCGTGCGATACTTGCACATGGAGCAATTCATCGCGGTCTGGCCGTCGAGGATCTCGGTGGCGCGCTCGGCGAAGGTCGCGACGACCTGGTCGTGGTCGTTGAGATAGCCGGCCTTGACGAATTCGATCTCCGGATGGGCCGCGGCGACGAGGTCGGTGAAGCCGTAGATGCGGTCGACGAGGATGCCGGTGAAGAGGAAATACGGGAAGACGACGATCCGGCGGTAGCCGAGGCGGGCGGCATGGGTCAGGGCCGGCTCGACGAGCGGGAAGGTCACGCCGGAATAGCCGGTCTCGCACCAGCCGAATCCCATGCCTTCCCAGAGCAGGCGGGAGATCTTGCTGACGCTCGAATTCGCGTCCGGGTCCGAGGCGCCGCGGCCGATGACGACGAGGCAGGTCTCGGCGCGGGGCACCGGGCCGCGGGTGGCGTCGGCCGTCGCGATGGCGGCCTCGATGCGGTCGGCGGCCGCGCGGATCATGCGGGGATCGACCCCGAGCTCGCGGCCGTAGTCGATGCGCAGCCCGTGCTCGGCGGCATAGGCGTTCAGCACCGAGGGGATGTCGTTCTTGGCGTGCATCGCGGCGAAGAGCATGCCGGGCACGGCGAGGATGCGGTCGCAGCCGCGGGCGCGCAGCCTGTCGAGGCCCTCGCGGATCACCGGATTGGCGAATTCGAGATAGCCATAATCGACCATCCAGGAATTCGGAAGAAACGCCGGCAACCGCTTGGCAAGATGGGCGAACTCATCGACTGCCTCCTGCGAGCGCGAGCCGTGGCCGCAGAGCATCACGCCGATGCGGCTCATCGAAGGCGGCCCGCGAAGGCGACGGAAAGAAGGGGGAGCATCGGCAACCTCGCGACATGGCTGGCGCCGCGGAACCTGCCCGGACCGCCCCCGGGGCGGGGGCGTCTTCGACGATGGCGCTGCTGGCCCCCGGCATGGGTCGGCCGCTCGACGCCGTCCGTTCAGCCTCTCGGCACCGTCGCGCTCCGGGTAGCAGGAAGGCCGGGACGGGGCAAGCGAAAGCCGGCGCGGGGCGTGCACGGGTCTCGGGTGGCGGCAGGAAGGTTCCCAGGGGGTATTGCATCTGGAGCCATTCTTCGGGGCGGGCGGTGCCCGCCGGGAAGATGGCAGTGCCAGGCGCGCCGAACTCGGCCGCACGCGGTCGCGTTGCCGGATGCGATCGCCCTGGAAGTTCCCCCGCGGCGGATTGACAGGCTTCGGCGCTTCGTGGCACCGTCGGGCGTCAACGGTTTCCGGGCGCGAAGCGTCGGGAATGAAAAGGGAACACGGTGTGGACGACCCGAAGGGGACCAAATCCGTGGCTGCCCCCGCAACTGTGAGCGGCGAGCGCGGCTGAGAGTGAGCCACTGGGGCGGTTGCGTCCCGGGAAGGCCGGCCAAGCGACGACCCGCGAGCCAGGAGACCTGCCGTTGGCGCGAGGGGTCTGCGACGGATCCCGCGCGAGCACGACCGGATGCCGGGGTGAGCGTCTGGCGGTGAGGGGGATGGCGCCCGGCGCGGGCCATCGCATCCGCCTCGACGCCAAAGCCCTCTCCCGCTTCGGGCCCAGGGGCCGTTGTCGACGGCTCGAACCAACTGCGCGCCGCCGGGATGGGCGGCTTCCGCGGAAACCCGGGAAGGCGAGAGAACGAGATGACGACCACGGCAAATGCAATCGCCCCTTCGGCCGCGACGCGGGAAACCCGCGTCCTGGCGGTGCTGACGCTCGCGGCAGGGCTCGCGGTCGTCTTCCTGACCGGCTTCGCGCATTCGGCCACGATCCACGACGCGGCGCATGACACGCGCCATGCGATGGCGTTTCCCTGCCACTGACCGCGGCCCGCCGGGGGAGTTGAGATGATCGTGCGAATCCTGAAGGCGGCGCTCGTCGCCGGCTTCGTCGCCGGGCTGGTGACGGCGGTGCTGCAGCATTTCACCACCACGCCGCTGATCCTTCACGCCGAGCAGTTCGAATTCGGCGACGCGGCCTGGAACGGGGTCGAGCATCTGGTGCTGGTCCATGGCCACGCCGCCGGACATGACCTCGGCGAGGGAGATGCGGCGGGCGCCCTCGCCAGGACCGTCACGACCTCGATTGCCACCATCGGCACGGCCTTCGGCTTCGCGCTGGTGCTCCTCTCGGTGATGGTTCTGGCCAATGCGGAGATCACCGCGCGCAGCGGGCTGCTCTGGGGGTTGGCGGGGTTCGTCGCGACCGGTCTCGCGCCCTCCCTGGGGCTCAGCCCCGAATTGCCGGGATCCGCGGCGGCGGATCTGATCGGCCGCCAGGTCTGGTGGATCGGCACCGCGCTCGCCACGGCGGCGGCGCTCTGGCTGGCGCTGCGCGTGTCGAGCCCGGCCGCGATCGGCGCCGCATTGGTGCTGGCGGTGCTGCCCCATGTCATCGGCGCGCCGCAGCCCGACGACTTCGCGAGCGCTGTGCCGGCCGAGCTTTCCGCGGAATTCGCGGCCGCCTCGCTGGTGGTGCAGGCGGTTCTCTGGACCCTCAGCGGCGCGGTGGCAGGCTTCGTCTGGCAGCGCTCCGGGCGCGGCGAGACCGCCGCGGCGTGACCGGCGCCGCCCCGGCGCGCGTGACCGTGCAGGTCTGCGTGCTCTGCGGCGAAGGCGCGGCGCCGGCCGGCGCGCCCGCCGCCGGCCGGCGGCTCTTCGAGGCGCTCGGCGCCGCGGCCGCGGCGATGCCGGAGATCACCATCGAACCCGTGGAATGCCTCGCGGTCTGCGACCGGGTGGTCACGCTGGCCTTTCGCGCCCCGGGGAAGTGGAGCTACCTCATCGGCGATGCCGACCCGGACGGCGACGTCGCGGATATCCTCGCGGCGGCGCGCGCCGTCGCCGCCTCGCCGCACGGCGTCCCGGCCATGCCCGACCGGCCGCCCTTCTTCCGCCGCGGCACCATCGCCCGTCTGCCGCCTGGGCCGGAGCGCGGCAGCGCCGGCGCCTAGGCCGACCCCACGGTTTCTGCAAAATCCCGGCATATTGTCTACAGAGCGTTGAAAGAGTTCAATGCACAAGCCTGTAGGCAGACGGGGCGCGAAAGTGCTTAATCAATTTAGCGAGCGGCAGGTCGCGACGAGCTCCCCGGGGAGGCCGTCGCGGCGCTGCGGCCGACGGGAGCAACGCGGGAGGTGACGTGGTGGCGAAGACAAGGAACGAGATCCGGTTTCTGCTCAACGGGAGCGAGAAGCGGCTGACCGAGGTGGGGGCCTCGGACACGCTGCTCGATTTCCTGCGGCTCGACTGCGGGCTGCGCGGCACCAAGGAGGGCTGCGCCGAGGGCGACTGCGGCGCCTGCACGGTGCTGGTGGGCCGGCGGCACGGCGCCGGGCTGCGCTACGAGACGGTGAACGCCTGCATCCGGCTGCTGCCCTCGGTCGATCTCTGCCACGTGGTGACCATCGAGCATCTGGCAGGGCGCGACGGGCCGCTGCATCCCGTGCAGCAGGCGATGGTGGACAAGCACGGCAGCCAGTGCGGCTTCTGCACGCCGGGGATCGTGATGTCGCTCTACGCGCTCTGGATGGAGACGCCGCGGCCGGAAGTGGGTGCGATCGAGACGGCGCTCCAGGGCAATCTCTGCCGCTGCACAGGCTACGGGCCGATCCTCGCGGCGGCCAAGGCGGCGGCGGATCTGGGCGCCCCCGAGGCGGACGTGCTGGTGCGCGAACGCGAGGCGGTGCGCGCGCAACTCGCGGCGCTGGACGACGGGGCGCGGGTCGAGGTGGCGCGCGGTGACGACCGGGCGATCCTGCCCGCGGATGCCGACGATCTGGCGGCGGTTCTGGCCGAGGAGCCCAAGGCGACGATCGTCGCGGGCTCGACGGATGTCGGGCTCTGGATCACCAAGTTCATGCGCGCGATCTCGCCGGCGGTCTTCATCGGGGAACTCGCTGATCTCAAGGGCATCGAGGTCACGGACGAGGCGGTGACCCTGGGCGCGGGCGTCACCTACAGCGAATGCGAATCGACGATCGCCGAGGTCTTCCCGCATCTGGCCGAATTCTGGGGAAGGATCGGCGGCCAGCAGGTGCGCAACATGGGCACCGTCGGCGGCAATGTCGCCAACGGCTCGCCGATCGGCGACACGCCCCCGGTGCTGATCGCGCTCGGCGCGGAGGTCACGCTGCGCAAGGGTGACGAGCGCCGGGCGGTGGCGCTGGAGGACTTCTTCATCGCCTATGGCAAGCAGGACCGCGCACTGGGCGATTTCGTGGAGAGCCTGCGGATCCCGCGGCCGAAACCGGGCGTGTTCCACGCGGCCTACAAGATCTCCAAGCGGCGCGACGAGGACATCTCCTCGGTCTGCGGCGGCTTCGCGCTCGAGCTGGCCGACGGCAAGGTCGCGGCTGCGCGGCTCGCCTTCGGCGGCATGGCGGCGACGCCGAAGCGGGCGCCGAAGGCCGAGGCGGCGCTGGTCGGACGCGCCTGGGATGCGGCGGCGGCGGATGCGGCGGCGGCGGCCCTGGCCGAGGATTTCACGCCGATCAGCGACTGGCGGGCCTCGAAGGAATACCGGATGGCGGCGGCGCAGAACCTGCTCCGGCGCCTCTATCTGGAAACGCAGGGTGGCGACCGGCCGGCGCGGCTGGTGCGGGCATGAGCATCGGGGGGAAGAGCATGGGAATGGACGGAGCGATCCGCGGCGGCGTGCATACCGCCCAGCAGCACGATTCGGCGATCAAGCACGTCACGGGGCGAGCGGAATACGCCGATGACATCACCGAGCCGATGGGCACGCTGCACGCCTATCTGGGGCTCTCGGAAGCGGCGCATGCCGAGATCGTCTCCATCGATCTCGAGGCGGTGCGCACGGCCCCCGGCGTGGTCGACGTGCTGACCGCCAAGGACCTGCCGGGCTCGAACGACGTCAGCCCGGTGGGCAGGCACGACGACCCGGTCTTCGCGGAGGGCCGCGTGGAATTCTGGGGCCAGCCGATGTTCGCGGTGATCGCCGAGACGCGCGACGCGGCGCGGCGCGCGGCGACAAAGGCCAAGGTCGAGTACCGGGCGCTGCGCCATGTCACGGACGTGGCCGAGGCGATCGCGGCGGATTATCCCCATGTGATCGACCCGCTGAAGCTCGAGCGCGGCGATGTCGGGCCGGCGCTGGAGGCCGCGCCGCACCGCCTCAAGGGCAGCCTGCGCGTCGGCGGGCAGGACCATTTCTATCTCGAGGGCATGATCGCCTTCGCGATTCCCGGCGAGGACGACGAGGTGACGGTCTTTTCCTCCACCCAGCATCCGAGCGAGGTGCAGCACATGGTGGCGCATGTGCTCGGGGTGCCGTCGCATTCGGTGACCATCCAGGTGCGGCGCATGGGCGGCGGCTTCGGCGGCAAGGAGACCCAGCCGAACCTCTTCGCCGCGGTGGCCGCGGTGGCCGCCAAGAAGCTCGGGCGGGCGGTCAAGATCCGTCCCGACCGCGACGACGACATGAGCGCCACGGGCAAGCGCCACGATTTCCTGGTCGAATACGACGTGGGCTTCGACGATGACGGGCGCATCCTGGCGGTCGAGGGCATGTTCGCGGCGCGCTGCGGCTTCTCCGCCGATCTGAGCGGGCCGGTGACCGACCGGGCGCTGTTCCACGCCGACAACGCCTATTTCTACCCGGCGGTGCGGCTGGTCTCGCGGCCGATGAAGACCAACACCGTCTCGAACACCGCCTTCCGCGGCTTCGGCGGGCCGCAGGGGGTGATCGCCGCCGAGCGCATTGTCGAGGAGATCGCCTATGCCCTCGGCAAGGACCCGCTCGAAGTGCGCCGGACGAACTTCTACGGCGCCGAGGGGCGCGACGTCACGCCCTATCACCAGAAGGTCGAGGACAATATCGTCAACCGCGTCGTCGACGAGCTGGAGGCGCGCGCCGAATACGCGCGGCGGCGCGAGGCGGTGCTGGCCTTCAACGCGGAGGGCGGCGTGATCCGCAAGGGGATCGCGCTGACGCCGGTGAAGTTCGGGATCTCCTTCACCGCGACCTGGTACAATCAGGCCGGCGCCCTGGTGCATATCTACAACGACGGCTCGCTCCACCTCAATCACGGCGGGACCGAGATGGGGCAGGGGCTCAACACCAAGGTCGCGCAGGTGGTGGCCGATTGCTTCCAGGTCGATCTGGAGCATGTGCGCATCACCGCCACGACAACGGCGAAGGTCCCGAATACTTCGGCCACGGCGGCCTCCTCGGGCTCGGATCTCAACGGCATGGCGGCGCAGAACGCGGCGGAGCAGATCCGCGGCCGGCTCGTCGACTTCGCCGCCGAGAAATGGGGCGTCGCGCCGGACCAGGTGGTCTTCGAGCCGAATGTCGTGCTGGTCGGCAATACCAGGATGAGCTTCCCGGAGTTCATCAAGGAAGCCTATTTGGCGCGGGTGCATCTCTCGGCGGCCGGCTTCTACAAGACCCCGGACATCCATTGGGACCGGGCGGCGGGCAAGGGGCGGCCGTTCTACTACTTCGCCTATGGCGCGGCGGTCTCCGAGGTCAGCATCGACACGCTGACCGGGGAATACCAGGTCGACCGGGTGGACATCCTGCACGACGTGGGCCGCTCGCTGAACCCGGCCATCGACAAGGGCCAGGTGGAGGGCGGCTTCATCCAGGGGGTCGGCTGGCTGACCACCGAGGAATTGTGGTGGGACGACAAGGGCAGGCTGCGCACCCATGCGCCCTCGACCTACAAGATCCCGCTCGCCTCGGACCGGGCGCGGATCTTCAACGTCGACCTCGCCGACTGGTCGGAGAACCGCGAGCCGACGATCCGGCGCTCCAAGGCGGTGGGCGAGCCGCCCTTCATGCTCGGCATCTCGGTGCTCGAGGCGCTGTCGATGGCCGTCGCCAGCGTCGCGGACTACCGCCAATGCCCGCGGCTCGACGCGCCGGCGACGCCGGAGCGGGTGCTGATGGCGGTGACGCGGCTCCGGGGCGAGGCGGGCGCGGCGGCGTGATGGAACGGCCGCGCGCCCTGGCCCGGTTCCTCGACGCGTCGAAAGACGTGGTCGAGGTGCGCATCGCGCGGGCGCGCGGCTCGACGCCGCGCGAGGCCGGCGCGGTGATGCATGTGGCCGCGGGCGGGGTGCGTGGCACGATCGGCGGCGGGCAGCTCGAATACATGGTCATCGACGAGGCCCGCAGCCTGCTGGCCCAGGGCGGGGACCGCCGGGTGATGGACATCCCGCTCGGGCCGGAGATCGGGCAATGCTGCGGCGGCCGGGTCGAGATCACGCTCACGCGCATGGACGCGGCGGCACGCTCGGCGGCGCTGGCCGAGGCCGAGGCCGAATTCGCCGCCGCGCCGCAGGTGCTGATCTTCGGCGCCGGCCATGTGGGCCGGGCGCTGGCGGAGACGCTCTCGCTCCTGCCGCTGCGCACGCGGCTCATCGACCAGCGCGGCGAGGAACTGGAACGGGCGACCGATGCGGTGGAGCGCATCCACACGGTGTTGCCCGAGGCCGAGGTCGCGCATGTGCCGCCGGGCAGCGCCTTCGTGGTGACGACGCACGAGCATTCGCTCGACTTCCTCATCACGGCGGAGGCGCTGGCGCGCGGCGATGCGGCCTATGTCGGCATGATCGGCTCGAAGACCAAGCGCGTCTCCTTCGAGCGCTGGTGCCGGGACGAGGGCCGCGGCATCTCGGCCGGCGCGCTGGTCTGCCCGATCGGGGCGGCGGGCCGCGGCGACAAGCGGCCGGCGGTGATCGCCGCCTTCGTGGCGGCCGAGATCCTCGGGCGCCTTGCCGCGGTCGGCGAAGGGCTGCCCTCGGGCAGGGCGGCGCGGGCACCGAACGGCGAATAAGGCCTGAGCGCCGGAGCGCAAGGGCCGGAAGACAAAAGCAAGCAACAGTGAGGAACACCGAATGCTCGAAAGTCTCTTCAAACTAGAGGAACACGGGACGAACCTGCGCACCGAAGCGATCGCGGGTCTGACCACCTTCCTGACGATGGCCTACATCATCTTCGTCAACCCGCAGATCCTCGCCACGACCGGCATGGATCAGAGCGCGGTCTTCGTGGCGACCTGTCTCGCCGCCGCCCTCGGCTCGGCGATCATGGGCTTCTATGCCAACTGGCCGATCGCCATGGCGCCGGGCATGGGGCTGAACGCCTTCTTCGCCTTCACCGTTGTCGGGACCATGGGCTTCACCTGGCAGTCGGCGCTCGGGGCGGTCTTCATCTCCGGCTGCATCTTCCTGCTGCTCACCGTCACGGGAGTGCGGCGCTGGCTGGTCGCGGGCATCCCGCATTCGATGCGCAGCGCGGTCGCCGCGGGCATCGGAATGTTCCTCGGCATCATCGCGCTCAAGAACGCCGGTATCGTCGTGGCGAGCGAGGCGACCTATGTGGCGCTCGGCCACATGACCGATCCGGCGCCGATGCTGGCCATGATCGGCCTCTTCGTGATCGCCGCCCTCGACACGCTGAAGGTCAAGGGTGCTATCCTGATCGGCATCCTCGGCGTCACGATCGTCTCGATCTTCCTCGGCCTGAGCGAATTCGGCGGCATCGTCTCCACGCCGCCCAGCATCGCCCCGACCTTCCTGCAGCTCGACATCCTCGGCGCGATCAGTACGGGCATCCTCCAGGTCGTCCTGGTCTTCGTGCTGGTCGAGGTCTTCGACGCCACTGGCACGCTGATCGGCGTGGCCAAGCGCGCCGGCCTGCTGACCGAAGGCTCCGGCCACACCAATCCGCAGCTCGGCAAGGCGCTCCTGTCCGACAGCTCGGCGATCGTCGCGGGCTCGTTCCTTGGCACCTCGAGCACCACGGCCTATGTCGAGAGCGCCTCGGGCGTGCTGGCGGGCGGGCGCACCGGGCTGACCGCCGTTGTGGTCGCGGTCCTCTTCCTCGCGGCCCTCTTCTTCGCGCCGCTGGCGGGCACGGTGCCGGCCTTCGCCACCGCGCCGGCGCTGCTCTACGTCGCCTGTCTGATGATGCGCGAGCTGACCGACATCGACTGGGACGACATCACCGAGGCGGTGCCTTCGGCCCTGACCGCGCTGATGATGCCGCTGACCTATTCGATCGCCAACGGCCTCGCCTTCGGCTTCATCAGCTATGCCCTGATCAAGCTGCTGACCGGTCGGGTGCGCGAAGTGCATGCGGCGACCTGGCTCGTCGCCGGCCTCTTCCTGATCCGCTTCGCCTTCCTGACGGAGTGAGCCGGACGCCGTCCGGACGGCGCGCAGCACAGCCAAAGCCCCCGCCCGTGCACCAGCACGGGCGGTTTTGCCTTGCCGGTCATCGGGGATCGGGATGCACCGGCCTCGAACGGTCCGCCGGGCCACGCGGATCCGAAGCGCCCGCCCGAACTGAGTTCTAAAAAGCCGTGCAATAACAACAGCATAAACAATGTCCCGCTGCGGGACACCACGACAGGCCGGCGCGAGACAGCGCGAGGCCGGTCGCTGGACCGAGGCGGGTTCGATGCCGGCGGGCCGAGGCGATCGGGCGGAGTTCGAATCAGCCGGTCGACTCCGGGTCGCGCTCGCGGCGCTTCATCGCGTCCCAGAGCGCATCCATCTCGGCGAGGGTCACATGCTCGGGGCGCGTGCCGCGTTCGGCGAGCGCGGCTTCGATGCCGTGGAAGCGCCGGGTGAATTTCGCATTGGCCTGGCGCAGCGCGCCTTCGGGATCGATGCCGAGATGGCGCGCGAGATTGGCCATCACGAACATCAGGTCGCCATATTCCTCCGCGAGCCGGTCCCGGTCGCCGGCATCCCGCGCCTCGACGAGCTCGCGGGATTCCTCGGCGATCTTGTCGATGACCGCGCCCGCGTCGGGCCAGTCGAATCCGACGCGCGCGGCGCGGTTCTGCAGCTTTACCGCGCGGGTCAGCGCCGGCAGGCCGGCGGTCACGCCGTCGAGCGCGCTGGGCGTGGCAGTACGTCCTGCGCGCTCGGCGGCCTTGATGCGCTCCCAGTCGCGGGTCTGCTGCTCGGCCGACTTGTCCCGGCTCTCGTCGCCGAAGACATGCGGGTGGCGACGCAGCATCTTGTCGGAGATGCCGCGTACCACCTCGGCGAAGCCGAAGCGCCCTTCCTCCTCGGCCATGGCGGCGTGATAGACCACCTGGAACAGCAGGTCGCCCAACTCGTCGCGGAGGTCCTCGTGGTCGCGGCGCGCGATGGCGTCGGCGACCTCATAGGCCTCCTCGATGGTATAGGGGGCGATGGAATCGAAATCCTGCTCGATGTCCCAGGGGCAGCCGCGCTCGGGGTCGCGCAGCCGCGCCATGATCGCGACGAGCCGCCCTATGCCGCCCTCGGGATCGCGAATCAGCACTTCGTCTTCGGTGGGCGCGGGACTGGACGGGCTCATTATGCGAGACTAGCTGGCAGGGCTGCGGGGCGGCAAGACCCATCGGCGGGCCGGGCGCGGGAGGCGTGGCATGGCGGTGATCAACCGGATGGCGGATTTCGCCGGCGACATGGCCGCCTGGCGCCGCGACCTGCACGGGATCCCGGAGCTCGATTTCGATCTCTTCGAGACCGCCGCCTATGTCGCGGCGCGGCTGCGCGAGATCGGCGTGGACGAGATCCACGAAGGCATCGCGCGCACCGGGATCGTGGGGATCATCCGGGGCCGGGGCGCGGGGCGGGTGATCGGGCTCCGGGCAGACATGGACGCACTGCCGATCGCGGAGGTGCGCGACCTGCCGTACCGCTCGCGGCATGCCGGCCGGATGCATGCCTGCGGCCACGACGGCCACATGGCAATCCTGCTCGGGGCGGCGCGCTACCTCGCCGAGACGCGCAATTTCGCCGGCAGCGTGGCGCTGATCTTCCAGCCCTCGGAGGAGATGTCGGGCGGAGCGCGGGTGATGTGCGCCGAGGGGTTGATGGCGCGATTCGGGATCGAAAGCGTCTTTGCGCTGCATAACAAGCCGGGCATGGCGCTCGGCCGGATCGGAACGCGGGTCGGGCCGGTGATGGCGGCGGCTGACCAGTTCGAGATCCTGGTGCGGGGCCGCGGCGCCCATGCGGGCTATCCCCACCAGGGCATCGATCCGATGGAGGTGGCGGTCGGCATCGTGCAGGCGCTCTATTCCATCCCCGCGCGGCGGGTCGATCCGCTGGTGCCGGTGGTGGTCTCGCCCACCGTGCTCCAGGCCGGCACGATCAGCAACGTGATCGCCCAGACCGCGCTGCTGGCCGGCACGGTGCGCAGCCTCGACGAGACCCTGCGCCGCCGGGTGGGCGCGGAGATCGCGGAGGTCGTCGAGGCGGTCGCGGCGGCGGCGGGGGCGCAGGCGGATCTGCGCTACGAATACGACTATCCGGTGACGGTGAACCACGCGGCCGAGACCGCGCTCGCCCTGCGCGCGGCGGCGGCGGTGGTCGGGGCGGACAATGTCGACGGAGCCATGGCGCCCGAGATGGTCGCCGAAGATTTCGCCTTCATGCTTCAGGAACGCCCCGGCGCCTATGTCCTTCTCGGAACGGGTCCGGGCGCGGGCTTGCATCATCCCGAATTCGACTACAATGACGAGGCGAGCCCGATCGGCGCGTCCTATTTCGCGCGCCTGGTGGAGACGGCGATGCCGCTCGCCTGACCGCCGCGCGTCCGGGCGGGCGCCGCCGGTCAGATCGATCCGGCCTCGACCATGTAGTTGTTGGCGGTGCACATGGCCGCGTCGTCGGAGGCGAGGAAGACCACCATGCGCGCCACATGGGCCGGCTCGATCAGATCCGGAAGGCATTGCCGCTGGCGTTGCCGCTGCAGCGCCTCGGGGGTGACCCAGAGCGCCTTCTGCCGTTCGGTCATGATCCAGCCGGGAACCACCGTGTTGACGCGGATCCGGTGTGGCCCGAGGTCTCGGGCCATGGTCCGGGTCAGCCCGTGCACCGCCGCCTTGGCGGTGGCGTAGATCGGGAAGCCTCCGCCCGCCTCCCACCAGGAATTGGACCCCATGTTGACGATGGCGCCGCCACCCGCCGCGATCATGTCGGGCGCCACCGCCTGAATGGCGAAGAAGAAGTGCCGCAGGTTGACGGCGATCCGGTCGTCGAAATACTCCGGCGTCACCTCGCGCCAGTCGTGCCGGTCGTCGCGGGCGGCGTTGTTGACCAGGACCGCCGCCGGGCCGAGCCTTTCGCGCAGGGCGGCGAGCGCGCGCCGCAGCGCCCCGATGTCGCGCAGGTCGCAGAGCTCGTAGGTGGCATTGCCGCCGATCTCCGCCGCCAGCGTCGCGGATGCTCCCCCGTCCATGTCGAGGAAGCCGACACGGGCATCCTGTTCGGCGAAGCCGCGCACGATCTCGGCGCCGATGCCCGAGGCGCCGCCGGTCACCACGACGGTCCTTCCGGCGAGGCTGGGATAGATGGCGAAACGTCGGGTCATCTGGTTCTCGCTTTCCGGTGCCTGGGGTTGGGTCGGCCTAGCCAGCGATCTCGGCCGCGAGGCGCGACCATTCCGCGCCGGGGTCGGCACCTTGGCGCCGGTCGCCCGCGCGCCGGTACCAATAGTCGGAATTGCCGAGGTCGCCCTCGATCCAGTGGGCCAGACCATGGACCAGGTCATGGTCGCGTCGGCCCTCGCCCTCCTGGCAGATGGCGTGGGCGCGGGACCATTCCGGCCCGGTGCGGAGCCCGCCCTTCGCGAGCCACCAGAGCGCCTGCGCCGCCGGGGCAAGGTCGTCGGGTGGCGCGGCCGCGTCGAGGCCCGCGGTGATCCGGTCGGCATTCGACATGGTGCGGCGCCTCCCCTTGCCGGTCATTTCCCCTGCAAGGGGGCCGGATTCGCGCCGGGGCGTCAACAGCAAAGCCGCGTCCTGCCCGCGGCCGGCAGAGTCAGCCGCCCCGTAACGGGAGGGCCTCCGGGCCCACGAGCGGGCGACGGGCGCGCTTGCGCAGGAGTTCCAGATGGCCCAGCGGTGTCCAGCCGACGATCGTCGTGTCGATATCCTCGTCGCGCAGCGCCGCGGTCAAGGCGGCCTCGATGCGCCGGCGCTCGCCCTTCGGGAGCGGCGCGAGGTCGAGGACGATCTGGCCGCCGAGCCCGCGCAGCCGCAGCTGGCGGGGCAGGTCGCGGATCGCCGCGAGATTGGCCTTGAGCGCGGCCGCCGGGGAGGTGTCGGCGCCGGTATTCACGTCGACCGCGACGAGCGCGCGCGTCGCCTCGATGGTGAAATGGCCGTCACCCGCCGGGATGCGCGCATCCGCCATCGCCGCGACCGCCTCCCAGATTCCGGCATCGGCCAGCGCGGTGGCGGCCTCGCGCAGGGCGGCATCGGGCGTCCACCAGTCGCGCCGGGCGGTTTCGGCGGCGCCGGGCGCGGGGCGCAGGCATGCCGGCGCGGCATCGGCCGCGGCGGCCGCGATGGGCTGCCACTCGGCCCGGAGCGCTTCGATCTCGCGGGCGATCGCTGGGGCGGGGGCCGTTGCAGCGGCGCTGCGCAGGATCAGGCCGAGATCGTCCGGAGCGCCCTCCATCGCCGAGTCGGCGAGGGCCTCCAGGCTCTGCCGCAGGTCGGGCGCGCGGATCGAGCGGGCGATGTTGCGGCCGGGCGCGCCCGGCGTCAGGATCGCGAACCGGCCCTTGAGCCGGATCCTCTCGCCGACCGGTGGAGCCTTGCCGGGTTCGGCCCAGCCGCCGACCTGCACCAGCACCGGCCTTCCCGGCGGGGGAAGGCGCCGGTTGCGCAGGAATCCCGAATGGCCGGCGCCGAGGTCGACCATCGCGCCGCCGAGCCCCTTCATCGGGCGGGAGGCCACGGCGCGGAAGATCGCCTCCGGTTGCGGGGCGCTGCCGGCGGGCGGATCGATCAGGAGGTCGTGCAGCTGGCCGTCGACCAGGAGCGCCGTGGCGTCTCCGCCGCCGGGCAGGGGCTCGATGAGGATCTGCCTGCCTTTCACGGCCGGGCCGCGGGGCGGATGCCGGCGGCGGCGAGCAGGCCGACTGTCTCGGCGAGCGGCAGGCCGACGACATTGGAATAGGAGCCGTTGATCCAGGGAATGAGCGCGCCGGCGCGCCCCTGGATCCCGTAGCCGCCGGCCTTGTCCTGCCAGTCGTCGCTGGCGACATGGGCGGCGATCTCGCCCTCCGACAGGCGCTTGAAGCGCACGGCGGTCTCCACGGTCCGGCTGCGCAGGCGTTCGGGGCCGCGCAGGGCGATGGCGGTGACGACCCGGTGCCGGCGCCCGGAGAGCAGCCGCAGGAAGCTCTCCGCCTCGGCCGCGTCCCGAGGCTTGCCGAGCATGCGGCGGCCGAGGGCGACGATCGTGTCGGCCGCCAGTACCGCGTCGGCGGCGGCCGCTTCGACGGCGGACGCCTTGGCGATCGCCAGGCGCAGGGCGCAGGCGCGGGGCAATTCGCCCGGGCGAGGCGTCTCGTCGATTTGGGCGGGGGCGAGGGCGTCGGGGAAGTAGCCTGCCTGGGCCAGAAGTTCGGCCCGGCGCGGCGAAGCCGAGGCGAGGATCAGCCGCGGCACGTGCCCGGCCAAGTCACTTGAAGCGATAGTTGATCCGTCCCTTGGTCAGGTCATAGGGCGTCATCTCGACCTGAACCTTGTCGCCGGCCAGCACGCGGATGCGGTTCTTGCGCATCTTGCCGGCGGTATGCGCGATGATGACGTGGCCGTTCTCGAGCTCCACCCGGAAGGTCGCGTTGGGCAGAAGCTCGGTCACGACCCCGGGAAATTCGAGAAGTTCTTCCTTGGCCATCTGGTCTCCGATACGGGTCCTGTGCATGCGCAGCGGCAGAAGCTTTTTTGCGCGCGCGGAAAATGACGCCAATGCCGCGTCAGTTCAAGGGAAATCGCGGTGATGAGCGTAAAGCGATCATGCTGCTCAATTTCTGTAATGTAGCACGCAGATCAGGGTGAAGAGGCGGCGGGCGGTGGCGAGGTCGGTTTCGACCCTGCCCTCGAGCCTTTCGAGCAGGAGCCGGCTGCCCTGGTCGTGGATGCTGCGCCGTCCGGTATCTACCGCCTCGATGGCGGCGGGCGGCAGACGGCGCACGGCGTCGAAATAGCTTTCGCAGATCTGGAAGTAATCCTTCACGATCTGGTTGAACGGCGCCAGGGAAAGCTCCAGGCCACCGGCGGCTTCGCCGCCCTCCGTGGCGAGCCGCATTCCGAGGCGGCCGTCGTTCACCGCGAGCGTCAGCTGGTAGGGGCCGGGCGCCGTCGCGCCGGCAAGGCGGAAGCGGTTGCTCTCCAGGAGGTCGAAGATCGCGACCTGGCGCTCCTGCTCGATCTCCGGGGTCGGCGGCGGGAGCCCCGCCTCGTCGAGCGTCACCGCGCTGAGCCGGTCGGCGTCAGGCATCCCGCCCGGCCTCGTTGAGCCGCGCGAGCCGGGCCTCGACGGAGAGCGCATGCGCCTCCAGGCCCTCGGCCCGCGCCAGCCGCACCGCGGCGGGGCCGACATGGGCGAGGGCCGCGGGGGTCATGCGGGCCAAGGTGGTGCGCTTCATGAAATCGAGCACCGAGAGGCCGGAGGAGAACCGCGCGGACCGCGACGTCGGCAGGACATGGTTCGGGCCGCCCACGTAGTCGCCGATCGCCTCGGCGGTGAGCGGACCGATGAAGATGGCGCCGGCGTGGCTTACGCGGGCCGCGAGTTCCTCCGCCTCGGCGGTGAAGATCTCGAGATGCTCGGGCGCGATGCGGTCGGAGATCGCCACGGCCGTCTCCCAGTCCTCCACCACGATCACCGCGCCGAAGTCGCGCCAGCTCGCGCCCGCGATCTCCCGGCGTTCCAGCGTCGCCAGCCGGGCGTCCACCGCTGCCGCCACGGCGCGGCCGAAGTCGGCGTCGTTGGTGACGAGGATGGATTGCGCCGCGGGGTCGTGCTCGGCCTGGGCCATCAGATCGAGCGCCACCCAGTCGGGATCGTTGCGCCCGTCCGCCATTACCAGGACCTCGGACGGGCCCGCGATCATGTCGATGCCGACCAGCCCGAAGACGCGGCGCTTGGCGGCCGCGACCCAGGCATTGCCGGGGCCGGTGATCTTGTCCACGGGGCGGATTGTCTCTGTCCCATAGGCCAGCGCGCCAATCGCCTGGGCGCCGCCGATGCGGTAGATCGTCTCGACCCCGGCGAGCCGGGCGGCAAGCAGTACCAGCGGATTGATCGCGCCGTCCGGGGTCGGCGCGCAGATCACCAGACGGCCGACACCGGCGACCCGCGCCGGGATCGCGTTCATCAGCACCGAGGAGGGATAGGAGGCACGGCCCCCGGGCACGTAGAGCCCGGCCGCCGCGACCGGGGTCCAGCGCCAGCCGAGCTGTGCCCCGGAAGCGTCCGACCATTGCGCATCGGCCGGCAACTGGCGCTCGTGATAGGCGCGGATGCGGTCGGCCGCGAGTTCGAGCGCGGCGCGGTCCTGCGGGTCGACCCCGGCGATGGCCGCATCGATCTCCTCCGCCGAGAAGGCGAGGGTCTCGGGCGTCAGCGACAGGCGGTCCCAGCGCTCGGTCAGCGCGATCAGCGCCGCATCGCCGCGGGTCTCCACGTCGGCCAGGATCGCCGCGGCATCGGCGTCCACCGCGGCCTCGGTCTCGCGCTTCTGCGCGAGAAGCGCGGCGAATCGCGCGTCGAAATCCGGGCTGCGGCTGTCGAGGAAATGCGGCATCGCGGCGGCCGGGATCAGTCGGGGGAATGCCGGGGCGCCGCGCCGGCCTGGGCGAGATGCGGGCGGGTCACGTCGGTCAGGGTCACCTCGAGGCATTCGACGTCGAGTACGATCTCGCCGTCGCCGGCGAGCACCGCGCGGAGCCGGCCGCTGCCCTCGGGCCCGGGCTCGAAGCCCAGCGACAGCAGCGAGATCACCAGGTCCCGGTCCTGCGGATCGACGCCCATGGCCCGCACGCGGGTCGCGCTCTCGATGGTGAGCAGGCAGCGCACCCGCTCGAAGGGGCGGTTCTGGCGGCGGGCGCGGGCGCTGTCCTCCCAGCGGAAGCGGTTGAGCAGCAGGGTGAACCGCCTGTGCCGCGGCATCCAGGCGATGTCCGAGGTCTGTCCCACGGCATCCTGCACCAGCGCCGAGATCACCGCGAGATCCTCCGCCGTCTCGGCGCGCAGACGCAGCGGCCGTTCGGCGCCGTCCTCGAAGCGCGCGTCCTCGGTCATGCCGCCTCGCGGATGCGTTCGATCTCGGCGCCGCAGGCCGAGAGCTTCTCCTCGACGCGCTCGTAGCCGCGGTCGAGGTGATAGACGCGCGCCACGCGGGTCTCGCCCTCGGCGGCGAGCCCGGCGAGGATCAGGCTGACCGAGGCGCGCAGGTCGGTGGCCATGACCGGTGCGCCCTTGAGCCGTTCCACCCCGGTGACCGTGGCGGTGCCGCCATGGACCTCGATTTGCGCCCCCATGCGCACGAGTTCCGGCGCATGCATGAAGCGGTTCTCGAAGATGCGCTCCTCGAGATGGCTGGTGCCGTCGGCGGTGGCCAGGAGCGCCATCATCTGCGCCTGGAGATCGGTGGGAAAGCCCGGGTGCGGCGCAGTGACCACGTCGACCGGCCGGATGCGGCCGTTCGCCCGGCTGACCCGCAGGCCGGCGTCGGTCTCGCGCACCTCGATCCCGGCGGCCTCGAGCTTGTCGGCGAAGGCCGCGACCAGATCGCGCCGGCCGCCGAGCAGTTCCACGTCGCCGCCGGTGATGGCGGGGGCCAGCATGTAGGTGCCGAGCTCGATCCGGTCGGCGACCACGGGATGGGTCGCGCCGCGCAGGCGGTCGACGCCCTGGACCTCGATCGTGGCCGAGCCCTCGCCGGCGATCTGGGCGCCCATGCGGCGCAGGCAATGCACCAGGTCGACGATTTCGGGCTCGCGGGCGGCGTTCTTCAAGAGCGTGGTGCCGCGGGCCAGCGTCGCGGCCATCAGGATGTTCTCGGTCGCCCCGACCGAGACCATCGGCATGTCGATGGTCGCGCCCCGGAGCCCGTCCGTGGCGCTGGCGTGCACATAGCCGTCACGCAGTTCGAGCGTCGCGCCGAGCGCTTCGAGCCCCTTGAGATGCAGGTCCACGGGGCGCGCGCCAATGGCGCAGCCGCCGGGCAGCGAGACCACCGCGTGACCGTCGCGCGCCAGCATCGGTCCGAGCACCAGGATCGAGGCGCGCATCTTGCGCACCAGGTCGTAATCCGCTCGGTGGTTGGCGATGGCCTGCGTGCCGACGACGAGGACGCGCCCGTCCTGCAGGCTCGCGACCTCGCAGCCGAGCGATTCGAGCAAGGCGCTCATGGTGCGGATGTCGGAGAGGCGCGGCGCGTTGGTCAGCGTCAGCGGCTCGTCGGTGAGGAGGGCCGCCGGCATCAGCGTGAGGCAGGCGTTCTTGGCGCCCGAGATCGGAATGCGCCCCTCCAGCCGACGGCCGCCGCGCACGAGAATGCTGTCCATGGATGCGTCAGTCCTGCTGGTCGCGGGCTCCGGCCGCGCCGCTGCGCGCCCGTTTCTGCGCCTTGCGCCGCGCGAGATTGGCCCGCAGCGCCTCCGCCAGCCGCTCGGCCTTGCGCGCGGCGGGCGCCGGCTTATCCTTGGCGGCGGGGGGCGGGTTCCTCTGCATGGGGTCTCTCTAGCGCAGGCGATGGGCTGGGTCCAGATTGTGCTTGCGCCAAGTGCCAGATCCGCTAGAAGGCCCGGGCTCGCCGCCGCGGAACGAAGGGCGGAATTGCTGCCGTAGCTCAGGGGTAGAGCACTCCCTTGGTAAGGGAGAGGCCGCGCGTTCAAATCGCGCCGGCAGCACCACTAAAAGCCTAACAATTCCAAGAAGATAAGCGGGCCACCTCCGGGTGGCCCGGCTTGCTTCAGCCCCTGGGGTAGCGCTGGGGGCGCGGCGGGGTGGCTAGAATCCGGGTTCGGCCGCCGATATGATCGCGCAATGACCAGCAAGTATGTTCCCCCGGCGATCAACCTCGTCTCCTTCAACTGTCCGCACTCGACCTGTGGAGCGCTGGCAAAGCAGTTCTGGTTCAGCGCACACGCTGACTGGATGGAAAAAGGACGAGACGCCCAGGGTAATGACACCGGAACAGGTGGAGACTCTGTTGCTCGATGACCTCCCGGACGAAGCCACTCGTAAGAGATTCAGGAAGATATTCGCCAGACTCGCGACAGGGCACCCCTTTCTTGAGGCTAACTCGAAGTACCGTAGCTTCGATGTGAGCAATGTTTCGTTCTCCCAGTGCTACGCCTGCAACGACATCGCCATCTGGATTTACGACCGGATGGTCTACCCGGTTCGGGGCGAGGCTCCCTTGCCCAACCCGGACCTGCCTGACGACATCCGCGCCGACTACGACGAGGCCAGCACCATCCTCGAGCTCTCGCCCAGGGGAGCGGCGGCGCTGCTCCGGCTCGGCATCCAGAAGCTATGCGCTCACCTGCTGGGCGAAGGGGGCCGATCCGTGGATGCCGACATCGCCGCGCTCGTCAAGCGCGGACTCGACGCTCGGGTGCAGCAGGCGCTCGATGTTGTTCGGGTTGTGGGCAACAACGCGGTGCATCGCGGGCAGATCGACCTCCGCGACGACCGGGCCACAGCCGAGAAGCTGTTCGGCCTCGTCAACCTCATCGCAGAGATCGAGATCACCCAGCGGAAGCACATCGCCGAGATGTACGCGGCGCTACCCGAGGGAGCGCTGAAGGCAATCGAGAAGCGGGACGGGAAGTAGGGCGACCGTACAGCCCGAGCGGCTAGGCTGCCTCCACCCTATTCCGCCGCAGCGCCCAGTGCCTCTGTGCGGTCGCCCTGCGTCGGCTGCGGAGTGAAGCGGTAGACATGGTGGGCGAGTCGCTCGACCACACCGTGCTCGATGCCCGTCTGAAGGGGGCGATGCATCTTGCCGGCGGGCTCGCCGAGCGCCTGCGCCGCCTCCGCAATCGTGAACGGCCGGTCCCCGAAGGACGCCGCCAGCCGGTTCAGGCGGCGGGCATATCGCGGCTGCACGGCGAGAAGCGGTAGCTCCAGCGGCTGGGCGGGACCATGCTCCGCGATGAACGCCCTCGTCTGGGCCTCCCGCGTCGCGAGGATGGACGCCCGCTGGCGCTCGATGTTGTCGGGATCGTTCCTGACGCGTCGCATCTTCTCCCGGAACTCCGGCGTCTGGCAGGCGGCTCTTGCTGCGGCAGCAGCGCGGGCTTGATGCTCCGGGCTGAGCAACGTCTCCAGCATGTTGGCCCGGTAGTCGGGGTCCTCCCACTGCGCCTTGATGGCGGTCGACACCCGTTCCAGATAGTGGGGGTCCTGCCTCGCCACCGAGATGCGGGCGCGATACTCCGGGTCAGCCCAGAGACGCCGAGCATCATCCCCAGAAAGTCCATCCCTGCCTTCATAGATGTTGAGGCACCTCTCGCCGAACACATGCCGGACAAGCCGAACGGCCCGCACCTCCTGGGCATTGACGCGGGAGACGGGGCCACGCCACAGAATCCGCCATTCCGCGATGCCATGCTTCCGGGCGGCGTTACGCCACGCCTTGCCGCTGCCCTTGTAGCCTGAGGGCAGCGGCCCGGAGCCCCTGAGCGGCCACGAGCAAGCATCTAGCCCAGCGGGCGCGTGCTTGCCGGTGTACACCCAGGGATCGGCGCGGAAGATGTAGACGACGGCGGTTGCAGTCACTCGCCCGCCACACGCATGACGCAGCCGAGGACGATGCCGGCGGGAATGTTGGCGATGGCCCAGGCGAGGAGAATGGCGGCGATCATGCCAGCGACTCCGCGACGATCTGGACCTCGACCAGAAGCTCCTTGGCCTGCTCACCCTCGTTGATGACGTAGCTGAGCGCCGTAGCGGCGGAGAGGAGCCATTCGCCGATGAAGGTGCGCTCCTCGCTCGAACGGGCCTCGAACAGCGCAAGCGTCGCAGCGTCGAGAGTATCGCGGACATTCTTGAGAATCACGACAGTAACACCGAAGTATAGACCGCCGGATCAGCGGCCCGAGTACAGCTACGGTCACGCCTCCGGCGGGCGAAAGGATCAATCCCTCTAAAGGTTTATGCGCCTACGGGGCTGGCGAGCCTCCCACGCCTCCAGATCGGTCCAGTGCCAAGCTATTATTCCGCTCGGTGCCTTGACCGGCCGGGGAAACTGGTCGTGCTCGATCATGCGAGCCAGGGCTCGGCCGCTGATGCCCAGGCGAGCGCTGACGGCGTTACTGTAGATGAAATCGCGCTCGTCATGCCGCATGACGCAGGCTCCTCTTCGCTTGACGGATAGGGTTGGCAGGGCCGAAGGCTTGGCGGGCATGGGCCTGACGGTCGGCGTGGGGACGGGCGGCGAGGGCGCGGAGGCGATCGCGGGCTTGGTCGGCGTCGATGCCCAGACTCCACGCGATGAAGTCGAAGTCCTTCGTGCCCAGCCAGCGCAGAGCGTCGCGGCGGTCCTTGTCGCCGTCGGCGCGGCACAGGTCGCGGATGGCGACCTCGAACACAGCGGCCCAGAGCGCCCGCTCCGGGGAGAGCGGTCCCCGGATGGGTTCGGCGTTGGTGTTCCGGCTCATTTCTTCCGCCGCATAAAGATGACGCGCAGGTACTCCTCGCGCTCCTCCGGGCTCTTCCGGGCGAGGCCCTTCATCTTCGCGGGCACCTCGGCCTTGTTGAGCAGGGAGCAGAGACCCGCGAACCTATCGCTGTGGACGTAGTCGACGGCTTCGTCCCGCTCCGCGCTGTCCGGCCCGCACAGGTCGAACAGCAGCTGGAGGTGCAGCATCGTGAAGGCTGCTAGCTCCTGGTTCACCGGATGATCTCCGCGGTGGGAGCCCAGCCGGCGGGGCGTGTGTCCACGAAGAGCTTGAAGTGCTCTTCGTGCACACTCTCGCGCAGCACTACGCGGCCGGGCGCGGCGACGTGACCGTACGGAAAGTGGCCGTAGGGGACCTCCTCCATTGGGAGAAGGCCAAATATGGCCATCGCCCAATGAGCGTGGCCAAGGTTCTGGGCGTCTGCTTGGTTCAGGATGTCGTACGGAGCCGGGGTCGACGTCCGGGCGAAGGCGGCGTCGATGGCGGCGCGTACCTTGGGCGCGGCGCGGTCGCGGACCGTGGCCCAGAGGGCGGGCGTCATGTCGGCGCGCGGCTGCGGCGCGTCCTTCCGCACCGTGATCATTGCGGTCGCGCCTCCGGCAGAACCTCGACCTTCGGGTTTTGTCCCCGGTTCGCGAGGCAGCCTTCGCTGAAGATGCGATAGGCGACGTAGTGGGCCTGGTCGCGGACCTGGACCCGCTCTTCCAGCGGCCCGTAGCCCAGGGACACGTAGTGGTCACCGTAGGTGGAGGGCAGGTAGCCATGGAGGGCCAGAACAACGTGCTCTGGCGCTCCATGTCTCGCGGCAGCGATCCGCACGTCATGGATGGTCGGAGCGTCCATCGACATGACCTCGTTCATCGTGTCGATGACCTCGCCGGGTAGTTGGTCGAGCAGTTCGAAGAACCGATCGGTGATCATCCCTTCCCACTCCTTCTTGGTCAGCCCGAGCCGCCGCTTCATCCCAGCGCTCCGATCGCGTCGGCGGCCTTGGCGGTGGGGCTGTTCTTCTTGGCGATCACCTTCGTGAAGGCGGTCAGGAGGTGGCCGGAGGCCCGCTCCACCCGCGAGAGCACCTCGCGCGTGGCGCGGAGCTGCCGGTTGTCCACGGGGCGAAGGCTTCCGCCGCCATCTCGCGGACGAGGGTGTGCGTCTCGTCGTTGAGGCCGGAGAGGTAGCCCGGTGCGTCGAGGACGGCGGCGACGTCCGACTTCTTGCCGGCGGTGATCAGCGAACGGACGAAGTCCATGCGCTGGTTGTCCTTCAGCCCCTTCACATGCTGGCGGATTTCGGCGCCGATTGGGGTCTTGGCGTAGGGGTCCGTGATCGCACTGGCGATGCGAGTCTCCAGCGCGGTCACGTGCCGGTTCAGCGCCGTGGTCTGCCGGTCCACGAACTTCGCGCTGGTGTCGAACGCCCGCTCGGCGGCAGCGATCAGGTCCTTGGAGGGCAGCGAGACCTCGGCCACCCGCCCGCGGACGAGCTGGTTCGTCTTCGGGCTGACGGCGTCCCACGCGGCGGTGGCGTCGTGCAACTTTCCGAGAGTTGAATAAATCTCGGAAAGTGCCCCAAGCCCGTCCTTCAGGACGTGGAACCCGATGGTGTTGGCCTGGTTGAGCACGTTCTCATGCTCGGCCAGGACGCCGGGATGGATGTCCGCCGGAATGTCGGTGCGGATGTCGATGGTCACGATTGAGCTCCTTGGTAGTGCTCGAAGCCTCGGGCGAAGTTCGCCGCGTTGGTCGGCCCAGGGTGATCCGCGAAGTAGCGGAGGAACTGGAGGATCGGGTCCTCGCAGTGGGTGAAGTCGAGGCAGGGGACCGGGCCGGGGCAGCGGCGCGCGCCGGGGTACATCGTGCCCAGGTCGCGGGACTCCCGCGCGGCGGCGAGGAAGGCGCGGAGGCTACCCATCGGTCTCGTCCTGATGGGCGATCGTGAGGGGCTCCCGCTTGTCGGCAATCTCGCCCAAGAGGTCGAGGAGCTGGTCGGCCCGGTCGGGCGCGAGCAGGTGGATGTCCGACATCGAGAGGTAGATGTGTCCGTGACGGTGGGTGTGATCCACCGATCCGGACATCTCCACCTGCCGCTTCTCGCTCCACTCGTCCGGGTTGAGCTTCCGGGCGACCGCGAGGAGCAACTTGTTGTCGTAGATGGGTTCCTGGCCGACGAGCTCGCCCTTCGAGAAGATCGGCCGGTAGGTCGGCTCCATCGCACGGCGCATGATCTCGTTCTCGACGCGGCCCAGAGCGGTGGCCATCGAGTCTTCCCACGCGGCGGCGAACTCGGGATCCCGGTCGCGCAGGTCGGTGAAGGTGCGGATCGCGGCGCGCTTGCCCGTCGAGTGCGGGCTGGCGGCCCGCGCGGCGGCGGGAGGCGATCCCGTCTCTGCGAGAACCTTGAGGAAGGTCGCCTTTCGGGCCTCGGTAAGTGGTTGGTAGCCGCGAACCTGCTTCATGCGATCAGGTTAGCGGTTGGGTCGGGTGCCTCGCCGGGGGGTTGATCCGGAGCGCCCATCTAGTCGAAGATTGCTTGCTGCGGAGGCGGATGGCATGGCGTACACGTCGGTTCGGTCGCCACGGTGGGTGGACGCTACCCACACGCGAATCGACTGTTTCGTCAAGTTCATGCACCTCAAGGTGGAGGTGCCGTTCACCGCAGATTCAAAGGATGCCGGAGAGGGGCCGGAGATATTCGCCCGGTGCGCGGCAGGGGAGTTCGGCGAGGTCGCCGAATATGTGCCCGAACCGGAACCTGTGAAGGTCGTGGCGGGCGGGGTGCCCAAGCTGGTGCAGGGGTGGCCCGAGGTCGAGGAGCTTATCAAGCAGGCCAACACCGAGGTGGCCAGGGGTACGCCGAGGGGGATCATCCTCGTTTGGTCCACGATGATTGAGGCGATGCTCGGAAGGATTCTGGAGTCCTTCCTGGTTGACAACGCGATCTCGCGAAAACTGATCTGGGACGATGCGCAAAGCTCCCTTGGCACATTCTCGGGGCGGTCGAAGGTCTGCTTTGCTCTTGGACTGATCTCGCGACGCGAGTTGACGGTGTGCGACAAGATTCGGGCAGTGAGGAATGTGGCTGCCCACGAGTGGAACGTGGACCTGAAGAACGAAGCCTTCAGGGCCAAGGCGATCCCAGCCCTGAAGGCTCTGTACTATCTGGATCACGCCAAGCTGTATGAGTGGAACGAGAACGACCTTAGCTTCTTGATCTTGCATATTTATGCGGGATCGTGTGGCTTCCTAGCGGTCAGACTTGCGGAGCGTCTGGTCGACATAGCGGGGGAGCGTCGGCCCGAACGGAACGATGCGTGAATCCACGCAGAGTTGGCTGGTGCTCGTGAGCCCTTGGATCGGTTTACCCAAGTACCGGCAGGGGGGTGTTCGGCTCCGCCCCTATTAAGGGTCCGCTCGGGTCGGTGCGGGCCGGAGCGTGCAAGGGACCCGCGCCGGGCGGGCCGGTTCCGGGGGCGCGCAGGGGGCGCCGCTGGATCAGGGGTCGGGTAAGCCCAGGCGGGAGGGACGGGGGTTCCAGGTCCTTGCGGCGACCTACAGCGACCGCAGGCGACCGTAGGCGGGCGGGCGGCTTACCTACATCGGCGCGGGCGGGACCGACTGCAGCGTCGGCCTACGCGCGCATGATCTTCTTGACGCGGGCGCGCGGGTAAGCGGGTTGCATGCCGAAGCCCCGGCGGGTGAGGCTCGGGCTCGGGCTCGGGCTCGGGGTCGGCGCGGTGTGGGCGGCGGTTACTTGACGATGAAGCCGATCTTGATGGAGCCGCCCTTCCGCTCCACCATGTCCTTCCCGTACCATGACTGGAGCCGCTTGACCCGGCGCTTGATCTCCGCAACCTCGACGCCCAGCGCGGCGGCGGCGTCCTGCATCGTGACGGTCTGGACCGAGCGGCGCTACGAGGATGGCAAGCTCGCCACGACCGAACGCTGGACCGCCATCCTGACCATCGCGTTTCAACCGCCGCGCGACGCCGAACGCCTCAAGGCCAATCCGCTCGGCATCTATGTCAACGCCATCAACTGGTCGCGGGAGATGGGCCAATGAGCAGCGCTATCCGCAAGCCCGCAATGGCGGCCGTTCTCCTTTCGGCGACCATGCTCGCCGGGTGCGCTACCAACCGCCCGCCGGAAATCAGCTACGACAACAGCGTCCCGCCGCTGCCGGCCATTCCCGCCGCTGTGACGGATGAGCGGCTGAAGCCGATCCATGTCCCGCCAGCCTGGACCTTTGCGCGCGGCGGCACGGCAGGGGCGACACCGACCGCGCGGGTTGAGAATGCCAATGCCGCAGCCCGCGTTCAGCCGCGCCGCGAGGGCTACTTCAACGCCATTCAAGTCTATCCGTGGAGCGAAGGCGCGCTGTATCAGGTCTATGCCGCTCCCGGCCAGATCACGAACATCGCGCTCGAACCCGGCGAGAGCCTGACCGGCGCAGGCCCGATCGCGGCCGGCGACACCGCCCGCTGGATCATCGGCGACACCGAATCCGGGTCCGGCGTCGCCCGCCGCGTCCATGTGCTGGTGAAGCCGACACGCGCCGACATCACCACCAATCTCGTCATCACCACCGACAGGCGCACCTACATGGTCGAGCTGCGCTCCGGCGAGAAGCCCTATATGCCCGCCGTCGCCTGGGCCTATCCGCGGCCGGCAGGCGGCGGGCGTCAGGCCACCCCGGCAACGCCGGTCATTCCGGCCGTCGCCGCGCGTAATTATCGCTACGGCCTGACCGGCAGCAGAAATCCGCCCTGGAAGCCCGTCGCCGTCTATGACGACGGCCGCCGTGTCTATGTCGAATTCCCGCGCGGCATCGTGCAGGGCGAGATGCCTCCGATCTTCGTCATCGGCCCCGAGGGCGAGGCGCAGATCGCCAACATCCGCATCCATCAACACATCCTGATCGTCGATCGCCTGTTCGGCGCGGCCGAGTTGCGTCTTGGCGGCGGCGACCGCCAGCAGACCGTCAGGATCGTCCGTACCGACGGGAGACCGCAATCATGACCGAAGCCGAATCCACCGCCGCTCCGATGCGCCTTCGCGCCGAAGCCCCGCGCGTCACGCGCCTGTCGCGCAAGATGCTCGCCAGCGTCGCCGCCGTCGCTCTGGTCGGGATCGGCGGGGCGCTGATCTACGCGCGTCAGACACGCGGCCCCGGCGATGGCGGCGAGGAGCTTTATTCCACCACGAACCGCCAGCCGGCCGATGGTCTTGCCGGCCTGCCGCGCGACTATACCGGCCCCGTCCTCGGGCCAGCGCTGCCCGGCGATCTCGGCGGCCCGATCCTGTCCGCGCAGAATGCCGGCCAGCCTGTCGTGCCGCCCGTGGTCCCGACGCCCGGCGTCGACGAGGCCGAGCAGCGACGCCGTGCCGAGGAAGAAGCCGCGCGTCTCAGCACCGTGTTCTTCCAGTCGCGACAGGGCTCGACGGCAGCAGCCACGCCGGGAGCCATGCCCGGCCTTGCAGGGCTCGACCCCGGCAGCGCCGCAGGGCAACCGACCGCCCAGGACCGGCAGCTTACCTTCCTCAACGCAGCGGCCGACCGGCGCACCGTCACGCCGGATCGTGTCACACCACCGGCGTCGCCCTTCGTGCTTCAGGCCGGCGCGGTCATCTCGGCCGCGCTCATCACCGGCATTCGTTCCGATCTTCCCGGCCAGATCACGGCGCAGGTCACGGAGAACATCTATGACAGCCCGACCGGCAGCATCCTGCTCGTGCCGCAGGGGACGCGGCTCATCGGTCAGTACGACAACGCCGTGCAGTTCGGTCAGCGCCGTGTGCTACTCGTCTGGAACCGCCTCATCATGCCGAACGGCCGCTCCATCGTGCTTGAGCGTCAACCGGGCGTGGACACGCAGGGCTATGCCGGCCTGGAGGATGGCGTCGATTACCATTGGTGGGATTTCGCCAAGGCGGCCGCGCTCTCGACGCTGCTCGGCGTCTGCGCGGAGCTGGCGACCGACGACAATGATCGCCTGATCCGCGCCATCCGCGACGGCGCACAGGACACGATCAATCAGGCCGGTCAACAGATCGTCCAGCGCCAGATGCAAGTCGCGCCGACCCTGAGCATCCGGCCGGGTTTCCCCGTCCGCGTCATCGTCACCAGGGATTTGGTGCTCGAACCCTACAGGAGCTGACCATGACCAAGCTGAAACTCGGACCCATCGCCGACGACAAGCCCATCAGGATCACGGTGGAGCTGCCCGCGGCGCTCCATCGCGACCTCACCGACTACGGCCGCCCTCTCGCCGAAGGCGGCACGCCGGTCGAGCCCACAAAGCTCGTCGTGCCGATGCTCGAACGCTTCATCACCACCGATCGCGGCTTCGCTAAGGCCCGGCGCAGGACAAATTGACTGCTAATATCGGCGATGTCGTCTATCAAGCCGCCTCTATTCATCACCACCCGTGACGACGCCGGACTGACCGGGGTGCCGCCAGCGCGTGAGCGTGAATCCGGCACGCTACCGGCGGCCGATCCTCCGCCATGGTTCGCCAGACGTCGGGAATGCAGCCAAGTCGCTGTCCCGGCCACATTGAAGGAGGTTTGGCATGAGCACATGGAATGGCGGGATCGAACACGGCGGGGCCGGACGATGAGTCAGACACCAGTCCCTCTCAGCAAACGCACCATCCGCAGGCACCAGCTTCGCGAGATCGTTCCCCTGGCCGACACGACCATCTACGACATGGAGCAGCGCGGCGAGTTTCCGCAGCGCTTCTACCTGACCTCTCGAACCGTCGTGTGGGATCTCGGCGAAGTGGAGGCTTGGCCTGAAGAACGCCGCCGAGCCTCCAAGGCGAAGACTGCCAAGCGTGCGCCGGCACCCGACTTCACGCTCAGGAAGACCCGCCCGGTCAAAGGCTAGGCTCTGCGGCCAGAAGGTCCATGGAGGCCGGATAGAGCGTCGGGGTGTATTTCTGGCCGCTTACCCATGCGTCGATCAGATTGCCCCATTCCTGCATCATGTGGCGGCGCTGGTGCTCATACTCGGCCTTGTTATAGACGCCGCGCGAAGAGCGCCCGTCCTCGTGCGCCAGGCATTTCTCGATCCAGTCACTGTTGAAGCCCAGCTCGTTGAGCAGCGTCGAGCCCGTGCGGCGAAGGTCATGCACGGTGAACGGCTCCAGCGGCAGGCCCGCCTTCTTGGCTTGCACGACGACCGCCGTGGTTACGCGGTTGAAGGTCGCGCGCGACATCGGCGCATCCGCGTCGTAGCGCGAGGGCAGCAGGTAGCGCGAATTGCCAGCACAGGTCTTGAGCGCGACAAGGATGCCGAGCGACTGTTCGCACAGATAGACGTTGTGCGGCTTGGAACGCTTCATCCGCTCCTTCGGGATCGACCACACGGCATTCTCGAAGTCGACCTCATCCCACACCGCGTCCTGCAGCTCGCTCTTGCGGACCATCGTGAGCAGGATCAACTTCAGACCGAGCCGGATTGTCGGCAGCGTCGCCACATGCGCTAGCTGGCCGAGCATCACCCGAATTTCGGCGGGCGAGAGCGATCGGTCCTTGGGAACGAACGTCGCGATCGACGCCGGCCCGACCTCTTCGGCGGGATTCGGCACCTTCTCCCCATGCAGCTTAGCAAAGGCGAAGACCAGCTTCACGATGTCACGGACATGGACCGCCGTGGCCGGTGCTCCCCGCGCCTTCACCTTGTCGCACATCGCCCGGAGATCCTCGGGTGTGATTTCCGTCAGCAGCCGATTGCGGAACGTCGGCAGGATGTCCCGCTCGTAGATCGAGCGGCGCATCGCGCGGGTGCTTTCGGCCATCCGATGCTCTTGCAGCTAACGTTCGCCAAACTCGCCGAAGCTCTTTGCTTCCTTGATGCGGCGCTTCTCGCGCTGCTTCTCCTGTGCGGGCGACCGCCCTTCCTGAATCGAACGCTGCGCGTCGATCAGCTTCTCCCGCGCACGGGCCAGAGAGAGGCCCGCCGGCCCGTAGCGGCCGAGGGTCAAGGTCTCGCGTCGACCGTGCATACGGTAGTCATAGCGGAACACGACGGCACCCGACGGGTTCACGACGACATACATACCGTCACGGTCGGTGACCTTGTACAATTTGTTTTTTGGTTTCAGTGCTTTGATTGCCGCATCGATAAGCATCGGACCTCCAAGATCGTTCAAAAAACGCCAGAGAGCCCCTAAAAATACCGTCAAGCCAAAATCGACCAATCATGACGGCGAATTTTCCTTTATTCTCAATGGAATAAGGTCAAAAAAATACCGTCACAAGCTCTCTGAGCCATGACGGTATATGCAATTCCGCGATGTCACAAGACGCCCCATACCGTCGTCTCCGCCGTCGATTGCGAGGCTTGCCCGGCGATTGACGACGAAAGACAGCGGATGTAAAACTATTTATTTTCAGTATGTTATGGAGGGTAATCGGCGGTTATTGGCGGCGTTTGGGTAGGCCCGGATCACTCCCATTCGATGGTTCCCGGCGGCTTGGAAGTGATGTCGTAGGTGACGCGGTTGATGCCCTTGACTTCGTTGATGATCCGCGTAGCCGTCTCCGACAGGAAATGATGGTCGAAGGGGTAGTAGTCCGCCGTCATCCCGTCGACGGAGGTCACCGCCCGCAGGGCGCAGACATAGTCGTAGGTGCGGCCATCGCCCATGACACCCACCGTGCGGACCGGGAGCAGGACGGCGAAGGCCTGCCATATGGCGTCGTAGAGGCCGTGCCGCCGGATCTGCTCGAGATAGACCGCATCGGCCTTGCGCAGAATCGCGAGCTTCTCGGGGGTGATCGCGCCGGGGCAGCGGATGGCGAGGCCGGGGCCGGGGAAGGGGTGCCGGCCGACGAAGCTCGCCGGCAGGCCGAGTTCGCGCCCGAGCGCGCGAACCTCGTCCTTGAAGAGCTCGCGCAGCGGCTCCACCAGCTTCAGGTGCATCCGTTCCGGCAGGCCGCCGACATTGTGGTGGCTCTTGATGGTCACCGAGGGGCCGCCGGTGAAGCTGACGCTCTCGATCACGTCCGGATAGAGGGTGCCCTGGGCGAGGAATTCGGCGTCGCCGACCTCGCGGGCGCGTGCCTCGAAGACCTCGATGAAGAGGCGCCCGATGATCTTGCGCTTGGCTTCCGGCTCGTCGATGCCGGCGAGCGCGGAGAGGAAACGGTCGCCTTCGTCCGCGTGGATGAGGGGGATGTTGTAGTGGTCGCGGAAGAGGCCCACCACCTCGTCGGCCTCTCCCTGGCGCATCAGCCCGGTGTCGACGAAGACGCAGGTGAGCTGCTCGCCGATGGCCTCGTGGATTAGCACGGCGGCCACCGAGGAATCCACGCCCCCGGAGAGGCCGCAGATGACCCGGGCCTCGCCCACCTGGGCACGGATCGCGGCGATGGCCTGCTCCTTGTAGGCGGCCATCGTCCAGTCGCCGGTGAAGCCTGCGAGGTCGGTGAAGTTCCTCAGGATCCGCGCGCCGTTGACAGTGTGATGCACCTCCGGATGGAACTGCACCGCGTAGAAATGCCGCGCCGGGTCGGCGACGATGGCGAAGGGCGCGTTCGGCGAGGCGCCGATCACCGAGAAGCCCGGGGCGAGGGCCGTGACCCGGTCGCCGTGGCTCATCCAGACCTCCTCGCGCCCGGTGGCGAAGAGGCCGGCAAAGAGCGGATCGGCGGTGTCGGCGGGGCTGACGAAGGCGCGGCCGAACTCGGCGTGATGCCCGGCCTCAACCCGGCCGCCAAGCTGTTCCATCATCACTTGTTGGCCGTAGCAGATGCCGAGGACCGGTACGCCGAGGGTGAAGACCGCCGGATCGGCGCGCGGGCTTGCCGATTCGACGACGCTGGCCGGCCCGCCGGAGAGAATGACCGCCTGCGGTGCGAAGGAAGCGAGAAAGGCGCCATCGACCTTCTGGAAAGGGTGGATCTCGCAGTAGATCCGCGCCTCGCGCAATCGTCGCGCGATCAGCTGGGTGACCTGGCTGCCGAAATCGACGATGAGCAGGCGCTGGTGGCTCTCTGTTGTCATGGGGCACGAATAGGGCTGTGCGCGTCGCTGCGCAAGGGAATCCGCCGACCGGCCGCATTCGGCCCGCAGTGAAGCTATGCCATTGTTCCAGAAGACTATTGCCGGCTCCGGCAGGGACGGCGGGAGCGGCCTGCGTCACCGACTGCGCCGAGGAGGCGATCAGGAGCGACGTTCGCTCGCGGGCCCAGCGGCAGTGCTTCTCTGCAACCGCGACTATTGCTATTCTGACGTCCACTATGACGGTGCGTGGTTCGACCTGCGCAACATGGACACCGGGCGGTGGCGGGAGCGTGCCCATGTGTGGATCTTGCGGCTGCAACCCGGCGCGGGCCGGGCGGGCGCCTGAGAACATGCCGATGGTCGCCTTCCGTCGCTTCAGAAGCAGGATGCCTGCGTGCCGACCGGCTCGCGCCCGGAGAACCTGCCTTGTCCGGAGCATCTGGCGCGATCGGAGCCGCTGGCCGGCAGGATTTCCTTGTCTGGACGAGCCGCGACTCGGGAAGGTGCCCGCCTATGAGCAGCGTCTTCGCAAGCGGGGCGTTTCGTCACCTCTTCGCATCGCAGCTGATGTCGCTGCTCGGAACCGGGCTGATGACGGTTGCGCTGGCGCTGCTGGCCTATGAGATCGGCGGCGCCGCGCAGGCCGGGCTGGTGCTGTCCGGGGACTTCACGATCAAGATGATCGCCTATGTCGGCTTCGCCCCCTTCGCGAATGCGTTGGTCCACAGAGTGCCGGTCCGGCCGCTGCTGGTCGCGCTCGACCTGGCGCGGCTGACGCTCGCGCTGCTCCTGCCGCTGACCGATGCCATCTGGCAGGTCTATCTCCTGATGTTCCTGTTCCAGATGTGCTCGGCCGCCTTTACCCCGGCCTATCAAAGCACGATCCCCGACGTGCTCGCGGACGAGGCGCAATATGCACGGGCGCTGTCGCTGTCGCGCGCGGCCAGCAATCTCGAAACCATGCTGAGCCCGGTCCTGGCCGGGCTGCTCCTCATGCTGGTGGCGCCACCGGCGCTGTTCCTGGGCACGGCCTTGGCCTTCGCGCTGTCGGCGGCCGCCTTGTTCAGCGCCCGCCTGCCGGCCCGCGGCACCGCGGGGGCGGCCGAGCCTTTCCGGCGGCGGCTGGCCATGGGCTGCACGATCTATCTGAACACCGTCCGGCTGCGCGGGCTTCTGGCGGTCAATTTCGCCATGTCGCTGACCATGGCCTGGGTTCTGGTCAATTCCGTGGCCTATGCCGGGTGGCTTTCGAGGGGGACGCCGCGGCCTATACCGATCTGATGGCCGCTTTCGGCACCGGATCGATCGCCGCCGCTTTCGTGGTCCCGCGCCTGCTGCACCATTTCTCCGAACGCCGCCTGATGCTCGCCGGCGCCGCTTCCATGGGCGGGATGGCCTTCACCATCCTGTCCGAGCCGGATTTCGCCGGACTGCTGGCGCTCTGGACCGGGCTCGGGGCGGCGTCCTCGCTGGTGCTGCCGCCAGGCTCGCTGCTTCTGGTGCGGTCGTCCGGGCGCGCGGAGCGTCCGGCGCTTTTCGCCGCGTAATTCTCGCTCTCGCACGTGGCCTGGCTCATCGCCTATCCGCTGTCGGGCTGGCTCGGATCGGAACTGGGGCTCGCGACGGCCCTCGTGACCCTCGGGGCGGCGACGCTTGCGATCGCGGCGGCAACCGCCCGACTCTGGCCGGCCCATGATCCGGCCGAGCTCAGCCACATGCATACCGGCCTCTCGCCCTCGCATCCGCATATTCGGTCCGGTGCCTATCGGGCGGTCGACGGCGCGCCCGCCATCGTGCATTCGCACAGGTTTCACATCGACGACCTGCATCCGCGGTGGCCATCCCCCGAGCGTCCGTGAATAGTGGCCCGTGGGAACGAAGCGCGCTGCAAGCGAGGGCCGGCAAAGGGACATGACGAAGGAGAGCGATATTTCCGTCGGGATCGCGGGGGCAGGATCGGTGGCATTCGCCACCGCCGCCTTCCTGAGCCAAAATGCGATCCCGGCGACGCTGTGGTCGCCGTCGGGGGCACGGACCCGAGCGCTGGCCGCGGGGGCCGACCTGGTTGCGACCGGCGCCGTGGAAGGTTCCTTCCGACCCGCCATCGCCGAGAGTGCCCGTGCGCTGGCCGAGGCCAGCGACGTGCTGATGATCGTGCTGCCGGCCTATGGGCACAAGGCGGTGATGGACGCGCTGGCGCCGCATGTCCGCCCGGGCCAGCCGGTGATCATCAGCTCCCACGCCTCGCTGGGTGCGCTCTACCTGTCGGACCTTCTGGCGCGACGCAGGGTGGTCGCGCCGATCGTGGCCTGGGGCACGACGATCGTCACCGGTCGCCAGCAGCCGGATCTGACGCATGTCAAGGTCAACACGCTGCGCAAGAGCGTCGACATCTGCACCGTGCCGGAGCGCCTGTCCGGCGAGGGGCTGGCGATCTGCCAGCGCTTGTTCGGCGATCGCTTCAAGGTGCGCGACGGTCTCCTGGCGATATCGCTCAGCAACCTCAACCCGCAGAACCACATGGGCATCGCGCTCGGCAACATGACCCGGATGGAGCGCGGCGAGACCTGGAGCCAGGGGCAGAACGTCACCCCCCATGTCGGGCGCCTGCTCGAGGCGCTGGACCGGGAACGGCTTGAGATCGCCGCCGCGCTGGGCCTGTCGGTGCGCACGATCTTCGAGCATTTCCACCTGTCCTTCCACGTGCCGGTCGCCAGCATCTCGGAGATGAACCTGCGCATGCACGAGATGGGCAACGGCGGCACCGGACCGGCCACCGCGGACAGCCGCTACGTCACCGAGGACGTGCCCTTCGGGCTGGTCCTGACCGCGAGGCTGGGCGAGATGACCGGCCGCCCCGCGACGCTGCATCGGGCGGGGATCGACATCTTCTCGGCCATGTACGGCCGCGATTTCGCGCGGGAGAACGTGCTGATCGACGCCATCGGGCTCGACGACATGAGCCTTGAGCAATTGCAGGCGTCCATCCGGGATGGCATCCTGCCGGACGTACCATCGCGAACCGGCAGTGGCGGCAGCCGGGTTTCGGGACCTTCGACCCAGCCCGCCCGACAGAACTCAAATCAATTCAGGGAGAGAGACGAATGACGAAACTGATCCAGACCAGGCGCCGCTTTCTGGGCACCGCGGCGGGGGCCTCGGCGGTCCTGGCCTCGCCGGCCTATCTTCGGTCCTCGGCCGCGCAATCGGGTGGGGTGGTGAACGTCTGGACCTACGACGAATTCGTGCCGGAAGACCTCAAGCAGGCGTTCGAGAAGGATACCGGCATCGAGGTGCGGATCCGTCTGGTGGACGACCAGGGCAAGCAGTTCAACCTGCTGGCCGCCGAACAGCCGAACCCGTCGGTCGACATCCTGACGGTCGCGGGCCACCGCTTCCTGCAATTCATCGACTCGGATCTGATCGCGCCGCTCGACACCGACCGGCTGGCCAATTGGGGCAACATCAACCCGGTCTATTCCGAAGGCGACTGGGCCACGATCAACGGCAACAAATGGGGCGCACCGATCCTGTCGGGGGCCGAGATAATGGCCTACAACACGGATTTCGTGCCGGAGGACCGCCGCAACACCTGGGACACGCTGTTCTCCGAAGACTACAAGCAGCAGACCGCGTATATCCCCTCGGACCTGATGTCGATCGTCATGCTCTACCTGGGCTATGACGGCAACATGATCGCCTATATGGACGATCCCGACGAAGCGGCCCGCATCGTCGCCGAGGCGCGGGACTTCCTGATCGAGCACAAGCCCCTGGTGCGCAAGTACTACGACGCCGGCGCCGAGATTCAGCAGATGCTGGTCAATCAGGACGTGGTGTTGTGCCATGCCTGGAACGGGCCGATCTCCAAGCTGATCATGGACGGCATGCCCCTGGGAATGAGCGTTCCCGACGAGGGATCCTACGGTTTCGTCTATACGTTGAACATCGCCAACAACGCGCCGAACGCGGACAATGCCTACAAGTTCCTCGACGCCATGCTGGCGAGTTCCGAGATCGGCGCGGAACTGACCAAGTCGACCGGCTTCATCTCGACCTACAAGGGGGCGTCGGAGCATCTGTCTGATCTTGAGAAGGCGGCCTCCTCGATCCCCGACGAGCAGCTGGAGAACCTCCAGTTCTTCCGGGCCGAGGCCAACGACATGAAATACAAGCTGGTCGATCCGGCGGTCGAGGAGATCAAGGCCGCCTGACCCGATCGCGGCCCCGGCCCGCGTCGCCGGGGCCGCCCCATGTCACCACGCTGCATCCGGGGTTCCCATGCCGGCCGCGTGCGACCGACAAGGAGTTCAGATGTCAACATCGTCCCGCTCGGAGACCGCTGCGGACACCTCCCGAAGGCCCGCGTCCGGCAGGGGCGACAGCCCCACTTTCTGGGGCCGGCTCTCCAATGCCGGTCCCTACCGCGCAGTCACCGATTACGTCTTCGGCTCGACCCGCCGGCAATTCGTCCTGCTGGCGGCCTTCCCGATCTTCTGGATCCTGTTCGCCCATCTCGGGCCGATCCTGCAAATGATCCGCGTGAGCTTTCTCGATTCCTATCCGCCTTCGGTCGGGCACACGCCGCATTTCACCCTGGACAACTGGCGGACCTTCTTCACCGAGGTGATCTTTCTCAGGCCGTTCTTCCGCACGCTGGTGTTCTCGGTGGTGCTGACCTTCGCCACCCTCGTGCTGGTCTATCCCGTTGCCTATTTCCTGTCGCGCCACGTCAAACGCGACAACCAGATGCTGTTACTGCTGCTGCTGCTGATCCCGTTCTGGGTCGGCGAGATCGTGCGCACCTATGCGATCATGATCCTTCTCGGCAATACCGGCGCCGTGAACCTGATCCTGAAGGCTCTGGGCCTGATCGAGCAGCCGATCGCGTTCATGTATACCAACTTCTCGCTCAGCTTCGGTATCGTCTATCTGACTTCGCTCTACATGCTGATGCCGCTCTATTCGGCGCTCGAGAAGATTCCCCAGAGCTTTTCCGAGGCGGCGGCCGATCTGGGGGCCGGGCCCTGGACACGGTTCCGGCGCGTCATATTGCCCCTGTCGCTCGAAGGGATCTCCTCGGGCTGCACTCTGGTCTTCCTGATCTCGACCGGCCTCTACGCCACGCCGATCCTGCTGGGCGGTCCCAGCACCACGCTGTTTTCCGAGACCATCGCCGGGTTCTTCCACGTCGCGGGTGACGAATGGCCGACCGGGGCCGCCTTCTCGACGATCATGCTGCTGACGGCGCTCGTCCTCTCCGGAACCTTCATGAAGCTGATGGGCGCCCTGCAGAAGGGGGGGCGGAAATGACTCGCAACACGCGCATCCTGATGTCGATCATCTACTGGGCGTTCGTGGTCTATCTGTTCGTGCCGCTGGTGCTGATGGTCCTGATGGGATTCAAGGATTCGAAGTTCATCGGCTTCCCGATCAAGTCCTGGACGCTCGACTGGTACATCGGCGTCTTCAGGGACACCGAAGTGATCAGCGTCTTCGTCTATTCGACGACGATCGCTGTGGCGAGCACGGCCATCTCGCTGACCGTCGGCACCTGGATCTCGGTGCTGCTCGCCGGGCGGTCGTTCTTCGGCCGCACCGTTATTTTCGGGCTGACCGTCCTGCCGGCGGTCATTCCCGGGATCATCTCGGCGATCTCCTTCCGCATCTTCGCCCGGCTGCTCGGCATCGAGACGGGCATGTTCGCGATTATCTGGGCGCATGCGGTGCACAACGTGCCCTTCGTCGCGCTGGTGGTCATGGCGCGGCTGGCGACGCTGCCGGCGAGCCATACCGAGGCGGCGATGGATCTCGGCGCGGACAGGTTCGTCAGCTTCTTCCGGATCACGCTGCCCTATCTCAAGCCGGCGCTGATCGGGGCCGGCGTGTTCTGCATGCTCCTGAGCTTCGACGACTTCGTGCGCTCCTTCTTCCTGGGGGGCTACGAGCCGACGCTGCCGGTGCTGATCTTCTCGAAGCTGCGCTCGGGGATGTCGCCGGAAATCAACGCCATCGCCACCGTCGTGCTGATCATGACCGCGGTGCTGGGCATCTGGGCCGAACGCTCGATGCGTCGCATGGGCAAGGGGACCTGAAGAATGCCGACCACCGAAGATCCGATCGTCCATATCGACGGCATCTCCAAGTCCTTCGGCAAGACCGTCGCCTTGCAGAGACTCGACATGAAGATCCGTCCGGGTGAATTCGTCACCTTTCTCGGACCTTCCGGCTGCGGAAAGTCGACCACGCTGCGGCTCCTCGGCGGCTTCGCGCAGCCCGACAGCGGCCGGATCGTGTTGGGCGGCGAGGACGTGACCCGGCTGCCGCCGAACAAGCGCAGGGTCAACATGGTATTCCAGGACTATGCTCTCTTTCCCCACATGACGGTGACGCGAAACATCACCTTCGGGCTCGAGCTCAAGCGCATGACCAGGGACAGGATTGCCGCGCGGTTGGACGAGCTTCTGTCGTTCCTCGAGCTCGACGCCTTCCGGGACCGCTTTCCCGACCAGCTGTCCGGCGGGCAGCGGCAGCGCGTGGCACTGGCGCGCGCACTGGCGCCGGATCCGGATCTGCTTCTGCTCGACGAGCCCCTGGGTGCGCTCGATGCGCGGCTGCGTGCGCAGGTCCAGCTGGAACTCAAGGACATCCAGCGTCGGACCGGCAAGACCTTCTTTTTCGTCACCCACGACCAGGACGAGGCGCTGACCATGTCCGACCGGATCGTGGTCATGAACCAGGGCCGGGTGGAGCAGGACGGCACGCCCGAAGATCTCTATCTGCGCCCGAAGAGCCGCTTCGTCGCCGAGTTCATCGGCGAGACCAATCTGCTGAGCGGTCCGGTCAGGCACGCCGATGACGGCAGGGTCGCCATCGACTGGTTCGGGATGCAGATCGAGGGCCGGGCCTTCGAGCGCACCCCGCGCCCCGGCGACATGGTGACGGCGGCGCTGCGGCTCGAGAAGGTTGGCTTCTTCGACGCCCGTCCCGAGACCGGGAACGCGGTGCAGGGCAGGGTGGTCAACCGCGTCTTCAAGGGCAGCCGCACGGCGGTGGATGTGCGCGTCGGCGATGCCGGCGCGGCGATCCTCAAGGCCTATGTGGACCGGGAGGTGCCCGACGATGTGTGGCTCGGCTGGGATCCGGCAAATCTGGCGGTGCTCCAGGATTGAGCCCGCCCACGGCCGAAAATAACCCCGCCGCCCCACACACCCACGGAGGAGCAGCATGAACAAGCGCGAACGATTCTACGCCGCCGTCGCGGGGGCGCCGGTCGACCGACCTCCGCTGTCGGTCTGGATGCATTTCGTCACTCCCTATGCGACGGGCCTGCAGGGGGCGGCCCGGCATTGCGAGTTCTTGCGCCAATACGACTGGGACCTGGCAAAGGCGGTCAGCGACTACCGCCATCCCTTGCCCGATGGCATGGAGACGGTCGCGACACCCGCCGACATGGCCCGCATCACCGTGCAGCCGATGGATCATCCGACCTATGCCAACCAGATCGCGCTGCTGAACGGCATCCGGGCGGAACTCGGCGAGGACTGGCCGGTGGTCGACACCACCTTCGACCCCATCCAGCAGGTCCTGCGCCACGCCGGTTTCTCGGCGTTGCGCGTGATCCTCGACAATCCGCGCGCGGCCAGGCCGATGCTCGAGGCCGTGACCGAAACCGTCATCCGCTACATGCGCCAACTGGCGGCGAACGGTATCGACGGCGTCTTCTACTCGACCCGTGCGGCGGCGACCGAGGCTTGCGTGCAAGGCTATGCCCGGGACGCCTATGAAGAGCTATTGCGGCCCTACGATCTCGCCATCCTCGGGGAGTCCAGGGGCGTGGTGCGCATGCTCCACGCCTGCAAGAACCATCTCGACCTCGACCGGGTGGCCGACTACCCGCACGAGGTCCTGAGCTGGGCCGCGCATGACCCGACCTGTCCGACCATCGCCGAGATGCGCCAGCGCACCGGGAAGTGCATCATGGGCGGGATCGACCAGGCCAGGGTGGTCGAACAGTCGCGCCCCGAGATCCGCTGCGATATCGACGCGGCGCTTGCGGTGACCGGAGGTCGGAACTTCATCCTGGCGCCGGGCTGCACATTCGGCTCGAACGCGCCGGCCCATGTCTTCGACACGATCGCCGAATACGGCCGCGACAGGGACTCGGCGGTGGCCGCCTAGGGGCCGGGCTATGGCGCGGGAGCAGTCGGTCGGTTTCATCGGGCTGGGTATCATGGGGGGCGCGATGGCGCGCCGTCTGATGGCGGCGGGCCATGCGGTGCATGTCCATGCCAGGAACCGCGACCGCGCCGCGCCGTTTCTTCGGGAGGGGGCCCTCTGGGCCGACGGTGCCGCGGCGCTCGCCCGAAGCTGCGCCACCGTCCTCACCATCGTCGGCGGGCCGGAGGACGTGGCGGAACTCTATCTCGGCGAGGATGGCCTGGTCGCCAACGCCGCGCCGGGGGATTGCCTGGTCGACATGACCACCTCCGCGCCGGATCTGGCCCGCCGGATCGCCGCCGAGGCGGCCGGCCGGGGCGTGATGGCGCTGGATGCCCCCGTCACCGGCGGCGCGCCGGGGGCCGAGGCGGGGACGCTCACCTTCATGGTGGGCGGCGAGGCGGCTGCGCTCGCGGCGGTGCAGCCGCTGCTCGAGGTGATGGGCAGCAGGGTCTTCGCGATGGGCGCCGCCGGCGCCGGCCAGATCGCCAAGGCCAGCAATCAGATCGCGGTGGCGGGCATCCTGCTCGGTCTCGCCGAGGCGCTGGCCTTCGCCGAAGCCTCCGGCCTCGCGCCCGGCAAGGTGCAGGAGGTGCTTGCGACCGGCACCGCCGGTGGTCCGTTGATGCAGCGCCTCGGCCCGAAGATGGCCGCCGGCAATCCCGAGGTGAGCTTCACCATCGAGCATTTCATCAAGGATCTGGGCATCGCCATCGCCGCCATGCCGGAGGGCGCGACAAGACTTGCCGCCGCCGCGCTCTGCCGGGATCTCTACGCCGGGCTTGCCGATGCCGGCGGTGGCCGGAAGGGCCTCCAGGCGCTCATCGAGTACTACCGGGATTAGGGCCTGCCCAGGTCGTGATCGCGCGCCGGATAGACCATGCCGTCAATCTGAAACCGCGTGACGAAGCAGAAGGGAGATGCGCAAATAAAGGCCCCAAGAAATCGTCGCGGGCCGACGGCATTCTCCAGGCAAGTCATTCAGCCGATGCCGCGACCTATTTGCGAATCCTGCGGCGGTCCTCGGCGAAGGATGTCTGAAGGTGGGTGGCGGCGATGCGGCTCTCGATCGAGCGAAGCTTCGGCGGCGAGGCAGTCTCCGCCACCGAGCGGACAAGAGCGAGCAGCGAGTCGCGGGTCTCCGGATCGGCTATGGAGCGAAAGGCGCTCTCGAGGGCGAAGATCTCGTCGGGCTCCGTGCCGGGCTCCTCGGGTCCAGACTCGCCTCCCGGAAGCGAGACGAGACCGTCGTAGAAGAACTGCACGGGCACACCGAGAAATCCTGCGAGAAGATACAGCCTTCCCGCGCCGACGCGGTTGGTGCCCTTCTCGTATTTCTGCACCTGGCTGAAAGTCAGGCCGAGATGCCGGGCGAGCCGTGCCTGGCTGATGCCGAGCGCCTCCCGGCGCTGCCGCATTCGTCGGCCAACCCAAGCGTCGATTTCACCGGCCGACTTCGTCGTCATGGACCAACTCGCTTCCAGAACCCGCCAATGGCTTCGGTTTTCATCTAGAGCGGGAAGTGGTCCCTTTAGAAACCTGTACAATTGTATAGCACTTCGCACCTGAAGCGGTGCGGCGCCGGCAACGGGTCCGTTCTGCCCCGTAATCATAATCCGCAGAACACTTATTCAGCGGCGATGAGATGCGAGGTCCGCATGGCGGGCATCCGCAGGACGGCGTATCGGCGACCGTCGGCCTCGCTGAAATATGACTCGCCATCCTGGCTGACCGAGAAGCCGAGTTGTCGTAATGCGCGCATCAGCGAGGGGCGAGTCAGGGTCACCATTTCGATACCGCCAAAGCGATTCGCGATCTCGATCAGGCCTTCGACGATCAAGGCGAGGCAATCTGCACGCTCGGATTGTGTCCGCACCCGGTCCGAGGTGACCAGCCGGGTGCATTCCCAGACCTCGTCCGAGGCGATATCGCCTTGCAGCACTTCGGCCGGGATCTGGTCGATGCGTCCCTGCTGGGCGTCCCGCAACATGTAAGTGTGCCGGCCCCAGACGGCGCTCGTTGGCATGATCCGCGCCCCGCCAATCACCTCGCCGCGCCGGAGCACCAGAGAGTAATACGCGCATGGGTTGTCATACTGGTCCATCTCGACATCGTCGTTGTGCGGGATGTCCCATCGGAGCGCGTCGACGAAGAACGTCTTGCGCAAGCGCAGATAATCGTGAAATGCCGAACCGTGCCGGTGCTGGCCGAGAAAATCGAAGGTAATGTTGTGCATGATTCACTCTCCAAGGTGGAGAGTGGATTTAAGCCCCTATGCAACCTCTTGTTAATAGTCGTTCTGCGACCAGAGACAAAGCTGCATTGTGTTTCTTAAGAGGGGTGTCGGAATCTGGCTAGATCATCCCAAGCATAGTTGCTCTCGCGGCAGCCTGGGATCCAGTTTTTGCATTCAACTTGACACGGGCGCTCTTGAGTCTTTGCTTAATAGCGCTCTCTGAGATTCCGAGAAGGCATGCTATTTCTTTCATGAGCAGCCCGTTTTTCACGAGGCTCAATGTCTCCAACTCGGCAGCAGTAAGATTCCTCGGCCGTGCATGCGCCAAATGGGACTGAATAAGCAATTCGTTCAGAAGTTGCATTTCTTCAGTCTTGTAATCGCGGTCCGACCTGAAGAAGAACCCGAAGGACCGCTGGCCCGCATCGCCGGCGTCGAGGAAGCTCGCCACCGCGCCGAAGTTCAGCCCGTGGGCCCTGGCGAGTTCGATGACGCCTTGGCTGTCGTTCGCGCCGAGCTCGCCCCACCGGGTGATGCCGCAATTCCGATAGGCCCAGACCATCGCCGGATCATGCACGATCAAACCGCTGACGGTGTATTCGCGAACCCAGGCCGCGGGCAGGTGGTTGTGCTCGACCATCGGAAAGGCGTAGCCGACACGAATAGCGACGTAGAAGCCTGCGGGAGCGAGTGGAGCGATCTCGTTCGGATTCATCAGGCTCCTCGTCTCGATTCGGTTCCGGTTCTCAACAAACGGGCTTCCGTGGCCGCTCGGGAGCAACTACTTTCATCCCGCGGCGAGACTATGCCGGTAATCGCGATCGTGCAACCATGTCGCGAGCCGCGAGGGAAGGCGATGCAACGGGCGAGTATAGCGGCCCTGCTTCACGAGATCGACCGGCTCAGCCCGGCCGGTTTCGCGGTGGCCATGCATATTCGCTTCACCCGGCCGACCTATCTGTTCCAGACCTATGCCAAGCGCTGGATGGATCACTACTCGGCGAAGGGCATGGTGGTGCATGACCCGCTGGTGCACTGGGGCCTGCAAAACGTGGGACGGATCCGCTGGTCGGAGCTCGAGGCGATCGACAGCCACGGCGTGCTGGAGGCGGCCAAGGATTTCGGGCTGATGAACGGTGCCTCGATCTCGGTGGTCATCGACGGATCGCGCAGCATTTCGGGCTTCGCCCGCGCCGACCGGGAATACACCGATGCGGAGATGCAAGAGTTGGAGGAGATCCTCGTCGCGCTGCATCTCGCCACCACCGGGTTGGGCGATCTCAGCGAGAGCGACCAGCGCGCGCTCACCGAGCTCTCGATCAAGCTGACCCATTGACGGGTGGGTAACGGTCGGGACATGTCGCGGATGGCGCCTGTGGCGGCGGAAACCACCGGACGGCGGCCGGATGCGGCGGCTAGACGGAAGGCGAGTCGAGCGACGTGCCGTCGCTCGCGTGGGAGGACGTGGCGATGAGTGAAACCGCGGAAGCAGGGTCGGGCAGCCGCCGCGGACGGGGTGGCGGCGCGGCGCGACGGGCCGAGCGCACCGCGCCGAAGATCGAGGCGGCGCCCTATATCCTTCGCCGGATTCCGAACTACGAGATCCTCGACGAGGAGGGGCTGGCGCTCATCGAGGCCAATGCCGAGACGGTGCTGGAAGAGATCGGCGTCAATTTCGCCGACAATCCGGCGGCGCTGGAGCTCTGGCGCGGGGCGGGTGCGGACGTGCGCGGCGAGCGGGTGCATCTGCCGCGCGGGCTGGCGCGCTCGCTCTGCGCCACGGCGCCGCGGGAATACACCCAGATGGCCCGCAATCCCGAGCGCAACGTGGTGATCGGCGGCAAGAGCCTGGTGCTGGCGCCGGTCTACGGGCCCCCCTTCGTGCGCGACATGGCGGGCGGGCGGCGCTACGCGACGATCGCGGACTTCCGCAACCTCGTGCGGCTCGGCTACATGTCGAAATGGCTGCACCATTCGGGCGGCACGGTCTGCGAGCCGACCGACATCGCGGTGAACAAGCGGCATCTCGACATGCTGCTGGCGCATATGACGCTCTCCGACAAGCCCTTCATGGGCTCGGTGACCGAGCCGGTGCGCGCCGAGGATTCGGTGGAGATGTGCCGGATCCTCTTCGGGGCCGAGAATGTCGGGCCGAACTGCTACATGACCTCGCTCATCAATATCAACTCGCCGCTCACCTTCGATTCCACGATGATGGGTGCGCTCGAGGTCTATGCCCGCGCCGGCCAGGGGGTGATCGTCTCGCCCTTCATCGTCGGCGGCGCCATGGCGCCGGTGAGCGTCGCCGGCACGCTCACGCAGGTCCTGGCCGAGGCGATGACCGGCGTCGCCTATTCGCAGCTGGTCAATCCCGGCGCGCCGGCGATCTTCGGCGCCTTCGTGACTTCGATCGACATGAACTCCGGGGCGCCGACCTTCGGCACGCCGGAGGCGAGCAAGATCCTCTGGGGCGCGGGCCAGCTCGCGCGGCGGCTTAACCTGCCGTTCCGCTCGGGGGGCGCGCTCTGCGGTTCCAAGCTGCCCGATGCCCAGGCCGCCTACGAGACCGCGAACACGCTGCAGGCGGCGCTGCTCGGCGGCGTGAACTTCATGCTGCATTCCTGCGGCTGGCTCGAGGGCGGGCTGGTCTCGTCCTTCGAGAAATTCGTGCTCGATGCCGACCAGCTCGGCGTGCTGCATGCCATCGCCGAAGGCATCGACCTCAGCGAGAACGGCCAGGCGATGGAGGCGATCCGGGAGGTGGGGCCGGGCGGCCACTACCTCGGCTGCCAGCACACGCAGGCGAATTTCAAGTCCGCCTTCTGGCGCTCGGACGTGCTCGACTACCGGCCCTTCGAGACCTGGGCCGAAGCCGGCGCCCAGGATTCGATGCAGCTCGCCAATGCGAGGGTGGCGAAGATGCTCGCCGAATACGTGGCGCCGCCGCTCGACGAGGGCATCGCCGAGGGCCTCAACGACTACGTCGCCCGGCGCAAGGCCTCGGAGCCGGACGCCTTTGGCTAGAGCCGGCTTCGTGCGCGCGCGCACATCCGGCTATGTGATTGATAACATGCGGGAAAGCGTTTCGCGTTAACCTGGTCTTCACGCTGCGCGGCATGCGCCGCCACTCTTGCCGCGAAATCCTGCCGTCAGGCGCCAAGGCAGGGGAATGGCATATGCCAGCGCAGCTTCGTCCGCCCGAGTTCCGGATGAGCCTGGCGTTACCATCCCGCCCGGCGGGCAGCGCCGGGCAGCGGGACGGTCGAAGAAGAAAGAATGAACTTCAGATGCCATGGTCCCGCCCGTGCTGACGCGCGGGCGGGACCGATGTCTGAGTTGCGCGTCGTTCCAGCAGAGCGCGGCAGCGCTGTGCCCAGGACACTCGCGGAAGCCGAGGCGGCGGCGGGTCAGGCGGTCAGCGTGCCCCAGGCGGCGTCATAGGCGGCGACACTGACGGCGGCGGCCTGAGTGACGCGTGTCAGCGGCCAGTCCGGCTGGAAGAGCGAGGAGCCGAGGCCGAAGCCGTCGGCGCCCGCCGCCTTCCAGTCGGCGAAACTCGCGGGCGCCGCGCCACCGACGGCATAGACGAGCGTTTCGCGGGGCAGGACGGCGCGGATCGCCTTCAGCCCTTCGAGCCCGGCCATGCCGGCGGGAAAGAGCTTGAGCGCGTCGGCGCCGGCGTCGAGCGCGGCGAAGCATTCGCTGGGCGTGAAGACGCCGGGATAGGAGCCGAGGCCGAGTTCCTTCGTGCGCGCGATGACCCGGGCATTGCAGTTCGGGGAGACGATGAAGCTCGCGCCGGTATCGGCGACCCGGCGCACCTCCTCCGGGGCGAGCACAGTGCCGGCGCCGATGCGCGCGCGATCCCCCAGCGCGGCCTGCATGGCGGCGATGCTGCGCAAGGGGTCGGGCGAGTTGAGCGGGACCTCGATCCAGCCGATCCCGGCCTCTACGATCGCGGCGGCGGTCTCGACGGCCCGGGCGGGTTCGAGGCCTCGGAGGATGGCGATCAGGCGGCGGCTCATGGGGTGCTCCGTGTCGAGACGAGGGCGGAATGCGCGGCGGCGAGCCCGGCGAGGGTGAGGCCGGCGACGGCGACCTGCCGGGCCACGAGGCCGCAATGCGCCAGCGCGGCGCGATAGGCCCCGGCAAGACCGGCGGCCCCGATCAGGACGACGTCGCGGCCCAGCCAGTAGGGGCGCGTGGCGGCGAGCTCGGCGCCGATCAGAAGCCCCGAGAGCCGCGCGCGGGCCCGCTCGGGGGCGAGGTCGGCGAGCAGGGATTCGGCGCGCAGGCCGAAGAGCCGCGCGGCGAGGCGCTCGGGGCGGGCAAGGGTCTCGTCCACGGCCTCGAGGAAATCGGCCTCCGACCAGCCGGTGTCGGCGACGGAATGGCGCAGCACCGAGGCCCTGCCGAGCAGGGCGAAGATCTCGCCGGTCATGAAGCTGGTGAAGCTCACCACCTCGCCGGCGCTGACATGGGCCCATTTGCTGTGGGTGCCCGGCAGGCAGAGCACGCCGTCGAAATCCGGCTCGCCGGCGAGGAAGCCGGCGATCTGGGTCTCCTCGCCGCGCATCACGTCCGGGGGCGTGCGCTGGCAGAGTCCGGGCAGGATGTGGAGGCGGAGCCGCGGGTCGGCGACCGCCGGGCGCACGAAGCTCTCGGGATGCAGCGGCGGGCAGGGGACGGTGGCATAGGGCGCCTCGATCCAGCCCTGGCGCGCGCCGACCATGCCGCAGGCCAGCGCGTCGGTCACCCTGCCTTCCGCGAGCCAGGGGCCGACCAGCCGCAGGAGCGCGGGCTCGAAATCGCCGGGGCCGAGCCGTGCCATGCCGTCGTCGGAGGCGCCCTCGGCCGCGACGCGGCCTTCGGCGTCGATCGCCCAGGCGCGCAGGTTCGAGGTGCCCCAGTCGACGGCGATCCAGGCGGCCCCGCTCATCCGGTGACCACGACGCCGCCGTCCACCACCATCGCCTGGCCGGTCATCATGCGCGAGGCGTCGGAGGCGAGAAAGAGCGTGGCATCGACGATGTCCCGCTCGACGAGATGTTCCTTGAGGCACTGCCGGGCGAGTTGCTCGGCGAGCGCCTCCTCCGTGGCCCAGAGGTCGCGTTGCCGCCTGGTCAGCACCCAGCCGGGCATCACCGCATTCGCCCGGATCCGGTCGGGGCCGAGCTCGCGGGCGAGGCCCCGGGTCATCCCGGTGACCGCGGCCTTGGCGGTCATGTAGGAAAGGTAGCCGGCATTGCCCATCATGTAGGAGACGGAGGAGAAATTGATGATCGAGCCGCCGCCGGCGGCCTTCATGCCGGGCGCGGCGGCCTGGGCGGTGAAGAAATGCGGGCGAAGGTTGATCGCCTGGGCGCGGTCCCATTCCTCGACCGTGTAGTCCTCGATGGCGTGGCGCTGGTCGTTGGCGGCGTTGTTGACAAGCACGGTGAAGGGGCCGTGCAGCTCGGCCGCCCTGGCCATGGCGACGCGCAGGGCGGCGATGTCGACGATGTCGCAGGGCAGGAAGAGCGGCGTGTTGCCGTGGCGGGCGCTCATCTCGGCGACGAAATCCCCGGCGTCGGAGCGTTGCACGAAGGCGACGCGGGCGCCCTGTTCGAGGAAGCCCTCGGTGAGCGCGGCGCCGATGCCGGACCCGCCGCCGGTGATGAAGACCGAGCGGCCCTCGAGGTCGTGAAAGGTGGCGTATCGCGTCATCGTCGGGTCTCCGTGCCCAGAGGCGGCTTCCTTCTAGCACCGGGACCCTCGGCGGGAAACGCCGGGCCGGTTCAGGAGGTCACGAGTTCGGCCAGGAAGCCGCGGGTGAAGCGTTCGAGCGCCGCCCAGTCGGTCGGGTCGGCGGCCTGTTCGGGGCCGCCGAAGCCGAGCCAGCCGAGGGCGCGCCGGGCGGGGCCGAGATCGGCGGGGCCGGGCGATTCCGCCACATGGTGCCGGTATCCGGGAACCCAGCCGGTCGCGGCGCTCAGCCGCGCGACCACGGCCTCCGCCGCGTCGCGGTCCCGGCCGCGCCCCAGCGCGGGTTCGACCGAGACCAGGGCGTTCCGCGTATAGGTGAGCTGACCGGCCCAGTCGCGCACGAGGTTCTCGAAGCGCTGCGGATAGGCGCCGCCGTGGACCGGCGCGGCGAGGATCACCGCCCCGGTGCCCTCGGCGAGCGCCAGGGTCTCGTCGGCGATGTCGACGAGATGCACCAGATGCCCCGCCTCCCGCGCGATCTCGGCGATGCGCGCGGCGACGCGGCGGGTCAGGCCCTCGACGGAGACATAGGCGAGCAGGATCTCCATGCGCCGCCCGTCACTCCGGATGGCCGAAGCCGGGATGCAGCCAGGCCACGATCAGCGCGCCGAGCCCGAGCAGCGTGAGGACCGGCACCGCGAACCAGGCGAGGAAGGGCACCAGCGCCGCGAGGCCGACGATCACCGCGCCGATCAGCGCGGTCAGGAAACGCTCGCCGAGCGTGTCGGGCTCGAGCAGCCCGATCCAGCCCCAGGTCCCGCGCCCGACCATCCAGACCCCGATCAGATAGCCGAGGAAGGCGAAGCCGAAGGCCGCCAGGAGGACGACCGGCGCGGCGAGCAGGCCGAGGATCGTCAGGGCGAGCAGGATGGCCGATCCGACCAGGACCGCGAGCGCGAGAAAGCCCATGCCGAAGGTGCGCCAGGGCCGGTCCGCGGCGATGCGCGAGAGCCGCTCGACCCCCGCCGGGGCGATCAGGCTGAGCAGGGTGACGAGGATGGTCAGGATCAGCGCCCCGATCGCCGCGCCCGTGGCGATCGCCATCCAGTCGCGGGGGCCGTGCTCGGGCAGGATCTGCAGGTCCTCGGTCAGCGCGTGGCGCTCGATGCGGTCGGGCGGGATCACCGATTCCGGGACCACCGGTTCGTCCTCGCCGGTGGAGAGCTTCAGCCGGCCGCCGATGCTGGCCCCGGGCCCGAATTCGACGACATTGGCCGTGATCGCCACGTCGCCGGCGATTGCCGCGTCGATCTCCACGGTATCGGCGGCCAGAAGTGCCGTGCCCCCGACCGGTGCGTCGAGCTTGAGGTGGCGGGCGGCCGCGCGCAGGTCGCCGCCGATGGCGGCCGAGACGGAAACGTCGTAGCCCATGAGCATCGCGTCGCCGCCGACCGGCGCCGAGGCGGCCACGTCGGCACCGCTCGCGAAGAGCGTGCCCGCGACTTCGGCATGGGTGGCGACCCGGCGGCCCGCGAGATAGGCCGAGCCGGTGATCGGCGCCCGCAGGTCGATATTCTCCCCGGCGGCGAAGACGTCGTCGGTGCCCTCGGTGTCGAGGCTGAGCGTGCCGCCGGCGACATAGATGTCGTCGCCGAGACGGAAGACGTCGTTCCCGTCCTGGGCCAGCGCGGGGGCGGCGAAGGCCAGCAGGGCGAACAGAACTGCGCGGATCATCGCTTCCCCTCCTCGATCTCTGACGGCGGCGATCTTCGGCCGTGAGGCGCGGCTTGGCAAGGGCGGTGCCCTGGCGGGGGAAGGGCTGATGCAACTGGAGCGCCTTCTTTCTTCCTCGACCGCTCCGCTACCAGATGCGGGCGGCGCCCGCCTGGAGGCTGGACGGAAACGCCAGGCCCGCCCGGAGGGGGTAGCGTCGCCAGACGAAGTTTCCCCGACGGGCGCCCCTTCACATCCGCAGCGCCCTGCGGCGGGCGCGGGTCTCGCGGAACCAGATCACGAGGCCCGAGGCGACGATGATGGCCGCGCCGGCGAGCATGGCGCCGTCGGGCATGTCGCCGAAGACCATCCAGCCGAAGAGGATCCCCCAGAAGAGCAGCGTGTACTGGATCGGGGTTATGGTCGCGGCGTCGGCGAGCTTGAGCGATCGCGCGATCGCGAGATGCCCGCCCATGGCGACGATGCCGAGCAGCGCCAGCAGCCCGAGATCCTGCGGCGGCGTCGGGACCCAGGCGAAGGGCGCGGCGACCAGGCCGGCCAGGGCCGCGCCGAGGGTCTGGAAGAACACGAGCGCCGTGTCCGGGGTGGCGCGGAGGGCGCGGGCCGAGAGCACCATGGTCGCATAGGCGAGGCTGCCGGCCAGCGAGACCGCCACCGCCGGCGCGATGCCCCCGCCCGGCCGCAGCGCCACCAGCACGCCGAGAAAGCCGAGCAGGATCGCGCCCCAGCGCCAGGGGCCGACGCTTTCGCCGAGCGCCCAGGGCGAGAGCGCGGCGACATAGATCGGCGCCGCCAGCCAGTAGGTCAGCACGTCCGCGAGCGGCAGCACGGCGACGGCGAAATAGAAGCACATGACCTCGGCGGTCGAGGCGGTGACGCGCACGAGTTGCAGGCCCGGCCGGTGGATCGGCAGGAGCGGGATGCGGTTCCGCCAGAGCATCAGCGCGAGGATCGCCAGCGCCGAGAGCGAGCGCAGCAGGATCACCTGGCCGACCGAATAGGTCGCGACGAGCCATTTCCCGAGCGTGTCGTTGAGCGCGAAGAGCAGCATGCCGAGCAGCGCCAGCAGGATGCCGAGGCGCTGCGGCGTCACCGCCGGCTTCCGGAGCGGGAGGGCTCTACGGGATTATGCCCGCCAAGGCGGTCAGACATGCAGGGCGCCGGGGTTCATCCTGCCGTCCGGATCGAGGGTCGATTTCAGCCCGCGCAGCATGGTGCGGGCGGGCTCGTGCAGGCGCGCGCCGAAATCGGCGCGCTTCAGCCGGCCGATGCCGTGCTCGGCGCTGATGCTGCCGCCATGCCGGCCGACGCAGGCATTCAGGACCGCCTTGGCATGGGCGAGGGTCTCGTCGGCAGGCGCGGCACCGGCGCCGGTCGGGGGGAATACATTGAGATGCACGTTGCCGTCGCCGAAATGGCCGTAGGCGATGGCGCGGGCGCCCGGCACGGCCGCCTCGATCTCCGCGCAGGCCTCGCGCACGAAGCGCGGCAGGGCCGAGAGGCGGACCGAGACATCGCTGCCCAGGGAGCGGCCCATGCGCGCCTGGCCCTCGTTGACCGACTCGCGCAGCGCCCAGATCCGCTGCGCCTGCGTCTCGCTCGTGGCGAGGATCCCGTCCTCGACGAGACCCGCCTCGGCGGCCTCGGCGAGAAAGCCCTCGAGTAGCGCCTGGAGGTCGACCGGGCCGGGGGCGGCGAGTTCGATCAGCGCATAGACCGCCGCCGGCGTCGGGAGTTCCGGCGCGCCGGGCTGGGCGGCGACGGCGATCTGCATGGCGGGCGGCATCATGAATTCGAAGGCCGAGAGCAGGTCCGAGCAGGCGCGCCGCGCCAGGTGGAAGGTGCGCATCGTCGCCTCGAGGTCGGGCAGGCCGATCAGCGCGCTGGCGCGCGTGCGCGGGCGCGGCACGAGCCGCAGCGCGGCGGCGGTCACGATGCCGAAGGTGCCCTCGGCGCCGATGAAGAGCTGCTTGAGGTCCGGCCCGGTGTTGTTCTTGCGCAGGGTACGCAGCCCGTCCCAGAGGCTGCCGTCGGCGAGCACGACCTCGAGCCCGAGCACCTGGTCGCGCATCATGCCGTAGCGCAGCACGTTGATGCCCCCGGCATTGGTGGAGACGACGCCGCCGATCTGGCTGGTGCCCTGGGCGCCGATCGAGAGCGGCAGGAAGAGATCGTGCTCGGCCACCGCGTCCTTGACCGTCTGCAGGATGCAGCCCGCCTCGACGACGGCAGAGTAATCGTCGGGCTCGATGGCGCGGATGCGGTCGAGCCGCCCGAGGCAGAGCGCCACGTGGCGCTTCGGATCCTGGGGCAGGGCGCCGCCGACCAGGCCGGTATTGCCGCCCTGCGGCACGATGCCGAGCCCGAGCCGGCCGCAGGCGCGCACCATGGCGCGGACCTCCTCGGTCTGGCGGGGGCGCAGGACCGCGAGTGCGGCGCCGGTCCCGGTATGGAACCAGCCGGTGAGGAAGGGCGCCATGTCCTCGGGGTCGGTCAGCACCGAGCCGGGTCCGAATTCGGCGACGAGCGCCCGCTCCGATCCTTCCATCACGCCCTCCCGGCCGCCCCTGGCGCTCCTGCCTAGCGGAGGGTCGATTGCCCGGCAAGGCTCGCCCATGCTAGCCGTGGCGGGAAATCGGGGAGGGGCCCATGCATGTCCTGATCATCGGCGCGGCGGGAATGATCGGTGCCAAGCTCGCGGCGTCGCTGGCCGGCGATGCCGCGGCCGGGGTGGAGCGGCTGACCCTGCTCGACGTGGTGCCGCCGAAGGCGCCGGCGGCGGCAGGCTGCGCGGTCGAGACGGCGCGCCTCGACCTCGGCGACGCCGCGGCGGTGGCGGCGGCGGTCGCGGCGCGACCGGATGTGATCTTCCATCTCGCGGCCATCGTCTCGGGCGAGGCCGAGGCGGATTTCGAGAAGGGCTACCGGATCAACTTCGACGGGACCCGCAATCTCTTCGAGGCGGTCCGGATGCTGCCCGGCTACCGGCCGCGCCTGGTCTTCACCTCGTCGATCGCCGTCTTCGGCGCGCCCTTTCCCGAGACGATCCCGGACGAGTACCACGCGACGCCGCTCACGAGCTACGGCACCCAGAAGGCGATGGGCGAGCTCCTGCTCTCCGATTATTCCCGGCGCGGGTTCTTCGACGGGATCGGCATCCGGCTGCCCACGATCTGCGTGCGCCCGGGGGCGCCGAACAAGGCCGCCTCGGGGTTCTTCTCCAACATCCTGCGCGAACCGCTCGTCGGCAGGGAGGCGGTGCTGCCGGTCGAGGAGAGCGTGCGGCACTGGCATGCGAGCCCGCGCGCGGCCGTGGGCTTCCTGCGCCATGCGATGACGCTCGACCTCGAAACGGTCGGGCCGCGGCGCAACCTGACCATGCCCGGCGTCTCCGCGACGGTGGGCGAAGAGATCGAGGCGCTGCGCCGGGTGGCCGGGGACGGGGCGGTGGCGCTGATCCGCCGCGAGCCCGACCCGGTGGTCGCGCGCATCGTCGCCGGCTGGCCGACGCGCTTCGATGCCCGGCGGGCGCTCGCGCTGGGCTTCGCCGCCGATGCCTCCTTCGACGCCATCGTCGCGGCGCATGTGGAGGACGAACTCGGCGGCCGCATCGGCGCCTGAGCGACGGGACGAATTCATAGAAGACAATGGGTTCGCTGCCCTGTATGCTTCCCGTTGGTGGCGCGCGGCGCCGGCGGTCGAGGGAGAGGGCCATGCGTTCGGCTTCGATGGAGGCGGCCGGCTGGGTCGTGGCGGCGGCCCTTCTCGCGGCCGTTCCGGGCATGGCACGCGCCCAGGACGCGGCGACGGACGACGAGGCGGTGCAGGAGGAAGCCGTCAGCGCCGAGGCGGTCGACGCGGCCGCGGCGGCGGAGGATCCGCTGCTCGGGGAAGAGGAGCTCGACGACCTCGTCGCCCCGGTCGCGCTCTATCCCGACGCGCTGCTGGCGCAGGTCTTCGTGGCCTCGACCTATCCGCTCGACCTAGTCAAGGCCGACCGGTTCATCGGCGACAATGCCGAGGTGGACGACAAGGAGCGTGCCGCCCTCGCCGAGGCCGAGGATTGGGATCCGAGCGTTCAGGTGCTCGCGGCCGGCTTCCCGACCGTGGTGCAGCGCATGGCGGCGGAGATCGACTGGACCGAGCAGCTCGGCGAGGCGACGCTGACCCAGACCGACGACGTGCTCGATGCGGTGCAGCGCATGCGCACGCTGGCGATGGCGAACGGTTCGCTGACAAGCAACGAGGCGCAGCTCGTGGAGGTCGAGGACGATCAGGTCAGCATCGCGCCGGCCGATCCGGAGGTCGTCTACGTGCCGAGCTACGAGCCGGCGCAGGCCTTCGCGCCGGCGCCGGTCGGGACCGCGCCGATGGTGGTCACCGAGGGGACGGGCTTCTCGACCGGAAACGCGCTCGCCACCGGGGCGATCGCCTTCGGCAGCGCGATGATCCTCAGCGAGATCTTCGACGACGATGACGACTGGGACGATTACTGGCGGGGCCCGCCAGTCGTCGACTGGGACAACGACGCCTTCTATCCGCGGCCGGGCATCAACGTCGACGGCGACGTCAACATCGACCGCGACCGCATCACCAACGTCGACCTCGGCGACCGCACGAACCGGATCGACCGGGACCGGGTGAACATCGATCGCGACAGGATCGGCGACATCGACCGCGACAACATCGCGCTCGACAACGACGGGCGCTGGAAGCCCGACGAGCGGCGCAAGCGCGAGGCCCGCGACAAGATCGCCGCGCGCGAGCCGGGCAGGGCGACGCCGAAGCAGAAGCGGGACGCCGAGAAGCTGAAGGGCCGCGGCGGCCAGGCCGCTTCCGTGGACACGAGCGGCGCGCGCGAGAAGCTGAAGGCGTCGCAGGCGAAACGCCCGCCGGGCAAGAAGCCCGCGGCCGACGTCTCGGCGCTCAAGCCGAAGGCTGAGGGCAAGAAGCGGACCAAGCAGGCGGCCGACCGGGGGGCGGCGAGTGCGGCGAAATCGAAGCTGCCGGCGAATTCCAAGGCGAAGCAGGCGGCCGGCAAGAAGCCGAAGCCGGCGGCCAAGCCGAAGCGCCCGGCCGCGAAGAAGACGGCCGCCGCCCGGCCCGGCGGAACGGCCAAGGCGAAGCAGGCGAAGCGGCCCGCAGCCAAGAAATCGCCGAAGAAATCCTCGGCGCTCAAGCAGCGCTCCGGCGGCGGCAAGGCGAAGGCGGCTTCCAAGCGCGGCGGAAAGAGCCACGCCAAGCGGAAAAGGCGGTGAAACGGATGTCCGAGAAAGGCGCTTCGACCATGACCCATCCGACCCTGAGGCGCGCCCTGCGTGGCCCGCATCTCGCGGCGCTGCTGCTCGGGGCCGCGACGCTGGCGCTGCCGCGCGCGGCCGCCGCCGAGGCCCTGATCTTCGAGACGCCCGAGGCGGCGGTTTCGGCCCTGATCGCGACGCTGGAGGCGGCGGACCGGGACGAACTGATCGCGATCTTCGGGCCGGAGAGCGAGGACGTGATCCTGACGGGAAACGACGCCGAGGACCGGGAGGTCTGGAGCGAGTTCCTCGGCAACCAGCGCGCCATGAGCCGGATCGTCGTCGACGGCGCCACGGCGACGCTGGAGGTCGGCCGCACGCTCTGGCCCTTCCCGATCCCGCTCGTCGAGACCGAGGCCGGCTGGCAGTTCGACGCCGAGGCCGGGCGCGAGGAGGTGCTGCTGCGCCGGATCGGCCAGAACGAGCTCGACGTGATCGACCTGATGGCGGGCTACGTCCGGGCACAGGCCGCCTACCGCGCTTCGGATCCTGACGACGACGGTTTGCGGACCTTCGCCGCCGGCATCCTCAGCACGCCCGGCACCCGGGACGGCCTCTACTGGCCGCCGGAGCCGGGCGCGCCGGAGAGCCCGGTGGGCGATTTCATGGCGCGCGCCTCGGCGGACGGCTACAGCGTGGGCGAGGAGGATGTCGAGGCCGATCCCTATCTGGGATATTACTACCGGGTGCTGACCCGCCAGGGACCGGACGCCCCCGGCGGCGCCTTCGATTACATGGTGGACGGGCACATGCTGGCCGGCCATGCGCTGCTCGCCTATCCGGCCGCCTATGGCGAGACCGGCGTGATGAGCTTCATGGTGGGCGAGAACGGCGTGATCTACGAGGCCGATCTCGGCGAGGAGACGCTCGAGGTCGCCGGCGCGATCGAGAGCTACGATCCGGGCGAGGCCTGGGCAGTGGTCGAGGCGGAATAGCCCTCGAGCGCGCGGCCGATCGCCTCGAAGAGCGCGGTCATCGAAACCGGCTTGGTGAGGTAGTCGTCGATCCCGGCCGCAAGGAACCGCTCGCGGTCGCCGGGCTCGGCATTGGCGGTCAGCGCGATGATCGGCAAGCGGGATGCGGGGCCTTCCAGGGCGCGGATCCGGCGGGTGGCCTCGATGCCGTCGAGCACCGGCATCTGGATGTCCATGAGCACGAGGTCGTAGTGGCGCGCCTGGACCGCCGCCACGGCCCCCGCGCCGTTCGGGGTCAGATGCGCGTCGTGCCCGGCCATCTCCAGATAGGCGAGCAGCACCTTCTGGTTGGTCGCATTGTCCTCGGCGACGAGGATGCGCGCGCTCCGGCGGCCAGCGGCCGGACGGGGAACGATCCGCGGCTCCTGCGGCTCGGCGACGGCTTCGGGCGAGGCGGCCGGCGGCGCGGGGATCCGGAAGCGGAAGGTGCTGCCGAGGCCCTCGACGCTGTCGACCGAGATCTCGCCGCCCATCAGTTCCACGAGCTGCTTGCAGATGGCGAGGCCGAGCCCGGTACCGCCGCGCTTGCCTGATTCGAGCTGCGCGAAGCGGGTGAAGAGCTCGGCGCGGGTGGATTCGGGAATGCCGATGCCGGTGTCGCGGACCGCGACCGAGAGGGTGCCGCCGTCGCGCGCGTCGAAGCCGAGGCGCAGCTCGACGCTGCCCGCATCGGTGAACTTCAGCGCATTGCCCACCAGATTGGTCAGGATCTGGCGCAGGCGGGTCGAATCGCCGCACACCCATTCGGGCACGTCGCCGTCGAGGCTCATGAAGAGCCTGAGCCCGCGTTCCTCGGCCACCGCCGACATCAGGATGACCACGTCGCGGGCGATCTGCGAGGGGTTGATCGCGGCGGCCTCCAGCGTGACGCGGTCCGCCTCGAGCTTGGAGAGGTCGAGCACGTCGTTGAGCAGCGAGAGCAGGTGCTCGGCCGATTTGCGCGCCACGCTCGTGCGCTCGCGCTGCTGGGTGTCGAGGTCGGAGCGCAGCAGCAGGTCGAGCATGCCGATCACGCCGTTCATCGGCGTGCGGATCTCGTGGCTCATGGTGGCGAGGAACTGCGACTTGGCCTGAGTGGCGGCCTCCGCCTCGCGGCGTCTGGCCTCGATCTCGACGCGGTGCTCCACGTCGGCGGTCACGTCCCAGTTCACGCCGATGAGATTGAGCTCGCCGTCGCTGCCGCGATGGGTCGAGGCGGTCGCCCGGATGTGGCGGATCGCGCCGTCGGGCAGGATGAGGCGGAAATCCGAGCGGTACTTGCCGTCGCCGCCGATGCAGGTGGCGAATTCGGCCTCGGCGCGGGCGAGGTCCTCGGGATGCAGCCTCGAGCGCCAGTCCGCGTAGGTCCGTGGGCGGCCGTCGGCGGGCATGCCGTAGAGCTCGTCCATCCGCGCGTCCCAGATGAGCTCGCTGGTATCGATGTTGTAGTCCCAGACGCCCACGCGGGAGGCGTCGAGCGCCAGTCCGAGGCGCTGGGAGAGGCGCTGCAGCTCGTTCTTGCGGCTCTTGAGCTGCGCCATATGCGCGTGGCGCTCGGCGATCAGGGCACGCGTGCGCAGCATGGGAACGGCGACGAGGCCGATCGAGAGCAGCGTGAGCAGCCGGATCGGCCAGACCGCGCCGGGGGTCACGCTCCAGCCCCCGCTCGGCACCGCCGCGAGGGTCCAGGCGCCGCCGGGCATCGCGACGCTGGTGGTGACCGGGTCGCGTCCCAGGACCTGGGATTCGCCGAAGAGGAGCGCGCGCCCCGGCGCCCCGCCATGCGGCTCGGCTTCGACGAGGGCGAGGTCGAGCTTGCCGGATTGCGCGTCGAGCCCCGCGGCCTCGAAGAGCTGCGCCCGGTCGATCACCGCGACCGCATGGCCGCAGAACTCCTCGCCGCCCTCACGCGTCGCGGTCTTGATCGGGGACCAGATCACCAGCGCCGGCGCCTCTCCGAGCGGGATGCTGGCGGTGCCCGATTCGCCGGGCGACGTGTGCTCCAGCACCTCCTTCAGGCGCGGTGCCAGTCCGCCCGCCTGGGTCCAGACCTGGATCCGGCCATCCTGCCAGGAGGCCGCGAGCGCCCCTATGGCCGCGGTCTTGCCCTGCAGCGCGCGCGCCACTTCCATGAAGCGCGCCTCGGACATGGCCGGGGTCGCGGAGAGGGTGCCGGCGAGCCGCGCGAGCACGTCGATCTGGTCGCCGACCGCCTCCTCGAGGTCGGCGCGCAGATCCTCCAGGACGATGTTGGTCCCGGTCCGCTGGATGTGGCGGGCGAGGTCGCGGCTCTTCATCTCGGTGACGACGCCCACGACGAGGATCACCGCCACCGCGAGCGCGAGCGGAACGAAGGACGCCGCGGCGGGCTGACCGGCGGGCCTGCGCATTTTCCGGTTCTCGCTCATCCCTTCCCCGACGTCATCGCTCCGGCCTCAATCCGCTTCGCCTGCCCGGCCTGCGCTCCCAAGAGGCAGCAGCCGCGCCCATCTCTAGATCGACTCTGTAAAGAAGCGACTTCGCTGCGGCGCGAAACAATCTAAGGTTGTAGACAAATGCTGTTATCCCGTTCCGGCCGGGAGCGTCAATGGATATTGCCGGTCGGACGGCGCGGTGTGGCGGCCCGATGACACGGGGCCGGCGGGGCCGTCACTCGGCCCAGCCCGACCCGATCAGCGCCCGTTCCGCCGAGGGGCTGAGGCTCGGACCGGCCCCGAGCGCGTCGAGGGCGCCGGTCAGGGCGGCATCGGTGGTGCCGGCCGCGGGCAGGTAGCCGCCGAGCGCATCGGCCGGGGTCTCCAGCGGTTCGGAAACCATCACCGCGACGATCCAGGCCTCCGGTCCGTCGCGGCAGGCGATGCCGCGCGAGAACTGCGCGGAATCGCCGTCGAGCGCCTCGAATTCCCGGCAGTAGCGTCCCTCGCCGTCGCGGAAGGTCGCGATCATGGTGATCTCGCGCCCGGTCTCCAGCGCCACGGTGTCGCCGCTGGGAACCTTTTCGAGCACCGCGTGAAGATCGCCGGCGACCGGCCCGACCTCCCTTTGCCCCGGGCCGGAGGTCCAGGTGCCGATCGACACCCCGATCACGAGCGCGAGCCCCGCCGCCGCCGCGAGCATTCCCGCCGGCATGAGCCAGCCGCGGAGCGATTCGGGCAGGCGGAAGCCGGTCGGGCGCGGCGTGGGCGCCAGCACCCGGCGGATGCGCTCGGGAACCGGCTCCGCGAGCGGGGCGGCATAGGCCGCCGCCAGCAGCCGGTTCAGCTCGTTGAGCGCATCGACCTGCCGGCGGTCCTCCTCGCTGTCCGCGAGATGCATGACCACCCGCGCCGCGTCCTCCGGCTCCAGCGCCCCGTCCACATAGGCGGCGAGCCTCTCCGATCCGCTCAGCGCGCCCATGCCCGTGCCTCCTCCGGCGGCGTGTCCATGATGTCGAGGAGCCGGCTGCGCGCGCGCGAGAGGCGGCTCATGACGGTGCCCATCGGCAGGTCCAGCACCTCGGCGGTCTCGCGGTAGTTCAGCCCCTCGATGGCGACGAGGACGAGCACCGCCCGCTGGTCGTCCGGCAGCCGGTCGACGGCATCCCTGATCCGGGCGAGGGTCAGCCGGTCGTCGAGCCGCCGCGCGCTCTGGCCGCCGTCGGAGAGCTCGGTGCGCTCGGGGTCGACGCGGGTGCCGCGCACCTTCTGGCGGCGGCGGTCGTCTAGCCAGAGATTCTGCATGATGCGGAACATCCAGCTGTCCATCCGCGTGCCGGGACGGAACTGGTCGGCATGGCGCAGCGCGCGCTCGCAGGCGGTCTGCACCAGGTCGTCCCCAGCGTCGCCCGAACCCGTCAGGGCATAGGCGAAGCGCCGCAGCCGCGGCACGAGATTCACCAGCTCGCTCTGGAACCTGCTGTCCAGCCCCGCCTCCCCCCTCGACGTCGAAGCCAGGATTCCACCGGGCCCGATCGGCCCCATGCTACGAAAATCGGCGGGCTTCAGCAACTTGCATCCTGTGGTGACCGGATTGCATGATGTCGCCGGGAGGAGTGGTAGTCTCATGAGTCGTATCGTTCTGGCATTCGTCGCCTGTCTTGCCGTGCTGTTGTCCGGCACGCCACGAAAGCTCCAGGACCAGGAGGGCTGGCGCGTCGATCTCGGCGCGGCGCATGCCCAGGGCAACCGCGACCGGGCCGATGATCGCGACGATGGCGACGGCAACAACGGCCACCGCGGCGAGGGGAACAACGGCAACGGCAACGGGAACATCGGCGACAACGGCAACCGCGGCGAGGGGAACAACGGGAACGGCAACGGCAACACCGGCAACAACGGCAACGGCGGCGAAGGGAACAACGGCAACGGGAACGGGAACACCGGCAACAACGGCAACGGCGGTCAGGGGAACAACGGCAACAACGGCAACAACGGCAACAACGGGAACGGTGGTCAAGGGAACAACGGAAACACCGGCAACAACGGCAACGGGAACAACGGCAGCGGCGGCGGCAACGGGAGCAACGGCAACGACGGCGGCGGGGCGAGCGCGGGGATCGGCGGGCGCCGGATCCTCGAATCCCCGGGCGCATCCTCCGCGGGCGATTCCTCGCTCGGCAACGAGGAGGGCTGGCAGCGTGCCGGCGGGGTGGGGCGCGGCGGATCCGGGTCGGACCGGCCGAACCCGTTCGCGGCGCTGCTCGCGGCGACCGGCCCGCTCGGCTGGGACGCGCCGCAGCCAGCGAATGCGGCCGGAGCGGAGCGGGTCTTTCTCGCGGCGGGAACCGACGCGCCGGAGTTCCGCGACAACGAGGTCTCGGCGCTCGGGCTGACGCCGGAGGCGCTGGAGCGGCTCGAGGGCCTCGGCTTCTCGGTGATCTCGGAGCGGCGCATCGGCATCCTGGTCAACCAGGTGCTCGCCCGCCTGCGCACGCCGCCGGGGATCGGCGCCGAGGACGGGCTGGCGCTGGCGCAGGCGGAGGCGCCGGGGGTCTCCTTCGATCTCAGCCATCTCTACCGGCTGAGCCAGGGGGTGCAGCCGGTGCCCGTGGCCTACGGCTCGGAGCTGGTCGGCTTCTTCGGGGCGAGCAGCTGTCCGGTGGAGACGCGCATCGGCCTGATCGACACCGCGATCGCCCGGCATCCCGCGCTCGCCGGCGCCTCGATCCGCTCGGACAGCTTCGTGGACCAGGACGCCGAGACCAGCGTGATCCACGGCACCGCCATCGCGAGCATCCTGGTCGGCGACGTGCCGGGCGTGCTGCCGCTGGTGCCGGGCGCGCGGCTCTTTGCCGCGAATGTCTTCGCCTACGAGGGCGATTCGCTGCGGAGCGACGTCACCGCGATCATCGCCGCGCTCGACTGGATGGATTCCCAGCGCGTGAAGGTGGTCAACATGTCGCTGATGGGGCCGCCGAACACCCTGCTCGAACGGGGCGTGATGGCGGCGGCCCAGCGCGGGCAGATCCTGCTCGCGGCCGCGGGCAATTTCGGCCCCGGGGCGCCGCCGGCCTATCCGGCCGCCTATGGCCCGGTGATCGCGGTGGCGGCGGTGGATGCGCGCAGCCGGCCCTATCCGCACAACAACCGCGGGCGCTACGTCGAGATCTCGGCGCCGGGCGTGGACATCTGGGGGGCCGATGCGCGCGGCGGCGAGACCTTCTGGACCGGGACCTCCTTCGCGGTCCCCTTCGCCGTCGGTGCGGTCGCCCGCGACGTCGCCACCGGCCGGGTGCGCAACATCAACGACGCGCGCGAGGCGCTGGCCGGCTCGGCGCAGGATCTCGGCGCCCCGGGCCGCGACCCGATCTTCGGCTACGGCCTGCTCAGGGCCGGCGACTGCTCGTGACCGGACGCCTGCGGCCCCCGCGCCGCGCCGCGATCGGCAAAGGGGTTTGACAAGCGGGGGGCTCCGGCCGGACCCTGCCGCAGAAAGCGAGGGAGGCGGCGATGGGCTTCGAGGCTCTGGTGGTCGACAAGGACGCGGAAGGCAAGACCCATGCCGCGGTGCGCCGGCTGGAGGTCGACGACCTGCCCGCGGGCGAGGTGACGGTCGCGGTCCACTACAGCACGGTCAATTACAAGGACGGGCTCTGCATCGGCCCCGGCGCGGGGCTGGTGCGAAAATACCCGCATGTGCCGGGGGTCGATTTCGCCGGGATCGTCGAGGATTCCTCCGATCCGCGCTACGCGCCCGGCGACGCGGTGGTCCTGACCGGCTGGCGGGTCGGCGAGGCGCATTGGGGCGGCTATGCGCAGAAGGCCCGCGTCCGGGCGGACTGGCTGGTGCCGCTGCCCGAGGGCCTGACGCTGCGCCAGGCCATGGCGATCGGCACCGCCGGCTTCACCGCGATGCTGGCGGTGATCGCGCTCGAGGAGCACGGGCTGGCGCCGGGTCACGGGCCGGTGCTGGTGACCGGCGCCGCGGGCGGCGTCGGCTCGGTGGCGGTGGCGGTGCTGGCGCGGCTCGGCCACGAGGTCGCCGCGGTCACCGGACGGCCGGAGACCGAGGGCTATCTGCGCGGCCTCGGCGCGAGCCGGATCGTGCCGCGCGAGGAGATCGCCGAAGCGATCGCGCGACCGATGGAATCCGAGACCTGGGCGGGATGCATCGACGCGGTCGGCGGCACGGTCCTTGCGCGGGTGACCAAGCAGCTGAAATACCGCTGCTCGGTGGCCGCGGTCGGCAATGCCGGCGGGCTCGACGTGCCGCTCAGCGTCATCCCGCTGCTGCTGCGCGGCGTGAACATCCTCGGCATCGACAGCGTGCTCCAGCCCTTCGAGAACCGCATTCGCGCCTGGGGCCGGTTGACCCGCGATCTCGATCTCGACATGCTGGAGGGCATGGTCCGTTCGGCCACCCTCGCCGATCTGCCCGGGCTCGGCCGGGACATTCTGAAGGGCAGGGTGCAGGGCCGCGTCGTGGTGGATGTCGCCGGGACATGACCACGACGACCCGTGTCCGGTGGGGACACAATCGCGGGGCGAACCTCTGTGTCCGCAGTCGCGCTGTGGGATCCCGTCCGACGACGGGCTGACGGTGACTGACCCCTGCCGGTCGCATTTCGCGGGTCGATCCCTCTGGATCGGCCCAGGATGGCGCGCAGGGAAGCAAAGGGGAATCGAACCGCATGGCAGAGAGCGACATCGCCGACGTTCCGATGGATCCTTCGGTCAACTACGAGATCGGACAGGACAACATCCAGACGTCGCTTGGCCCCTTCGGGCTCGACATCCACAACCCGGTCTTTCTCGTCTCCGGGCTCGGCATCCTCGCCTTCGTGCTCGGGACGCTGATGTTCCCGGAAGGCGCGACAACGCTCTTCAACGGCATCCGCGGCTGGCTGACCAATCACCTCGACTGGTTCTTCATCATCGCGGGCAACGTCTTCGTCATCTTCTGCCTGCTCCTGATCGTCACGCCGCTCGGCAACGTGCGCCTCGGGGGCGAGGATGCCAGGCCCGACTACAATTATTTCGGCTGGTTCGCGATGCTCTTCGCGGCCGGGATGGGCATCGGCCTGATGTTCTTCGGGGTGCTCGAGCCGGTCTATCACATGGCGATCTCGGAGCCGCTCGGCGTGCCCTCGCCCTTCGACGCCGACGGCAACCTGATCCCCGAGAACGTGGCGGCGGCTCGCGCCATGGGCATGGCCGCGACCACCTACCACTGGGCGCTGCATCCTTGGGCGATGTATGCGGTCGTCGGGCTGGCGCTCGCCTTCTTCACCTACAACCGCGGCCTGCCGCTGACGATCCGCTCGGCCTTCTATCCGGTCTTCGGCAACCGCGTCTGGGGCCCGACCGGCCATGTGATCGACACGGTCGCGGTCTTCGCCACGCTCTTCGGGCTCGCCACCTCGCTCGGCTTCGGCGCCGAGCAGGCGGTGGCCGGGCTCAACTATCTCTTCGGTATCCCGAACACCGAAGTCGTGAAGGTGATCCTGATCATCGCGATCACCGCCGTGGCGACCACATCGGTGCTCAAGGGGCTCGACGGCGGGGTCAAGCGCGCCTCCGAGATCAACATGGTGCTCGCCTTCATCCTGCTGCTCTTCGTGATCTTCACGGCCGGGGCAGGGCGGATCTTCGGCGATTTCTTCGCCACGCTCCGCGCCTATGTCGGTGAGCTCGTTCCGCTCTCCAATCCCTTCGGCCGCACCGACGACGGCTTCCGCCACGGCTGGACCGCCTTCTACTGGGCCTGGTGGATCTCCTGGTCGCCCTTCGTCGGCATGTTCATCGCGCGCGTCAGCCGCGGCCGCAGCGTGCGGGAGTTCGTGATCTGCGTGCTGCTGATCCCGAGCCTCGTCTGCACGCTCTGGATGGCGGTCTTCGGCGGCACGGCGATCGAGCAGGCCCTGACCAACCCGGACAGCGCGATCAAGGCCTATGTGATCGACAGCTACAGCCCGGAGCTCTCGCTCTTCGGCATGCTGTCGGAACTGCCGCTCGCCTCGATCACCTCGGTGATCGGCATCATCCTGGTGATCGTCTTCTTCGTCACCTCGTCGGATTCCGGCTCGCTCGTCATCGACACGATCACTGCCGGCGGCAAGACCGACGGACCGCTGCCGCAGCGGGTGTTCTGGTGCTTGCTCGAAGGATTGGTGGCCATTGCGCTGCTCCTCGGCGGCGGGCTCGCGGCCCTGCAATCCATGGCGGTGGCGACGGGCTTTCCCTTCGCGGTGCTGCTCCTCCTGATGTGCGTGGCGGTCTGGATGGGGTTGCGCGCCGAGCGACGCGGCAAGCCGCTCGGCTGAGGCCGGGGCGCGCCGGCCCCTGCGGCGAGCTGCGGGGGCCGGCCGGCGGATTTGAAACCTGCGCGGGGCGGGCCAGTTTAACCCCGCCATGAGCGATGCCAAACCTGTCCTCTTCTGGTTCCGGCGCGATCTGCGCCTGAGCGACAATCCCGGGCTCGCCGCCGCCTGCCGCGACGGCGGTCCGGTCGTCCCGGTCTTTTTGCTCGACCCGGAGACCGAGGCGCTCGGTGCGGCGGCGCGATGGCGGCTCGGCCGCTCCGTCGCGGATCTCGGGAGGCGGCTCGAGGCGATCGGCAGCCGCCTGATCCTGCGCCGCGGCCCGGCCGCCGGGACACTCCTCGCGCTGGCGGAGGAGACCGGCGCGCGCGGGGTGCGCTGGACGCGGCTCTACGCGCCGGAGACGGTCGCGCGCGACCGGCAGGTCAAGGCGCGCCTGGCGGCCGCCGGCATCGGGGCGACCAGCCATCCGGGCCATCTGCTCCACGAGCCCTGGGAGGTCGGAACCGGCGCGGGCGGCGCCTACCGGGTCTTCACCCCCTTCTGGCGCGCGATCGCGCGGCTTGGCCTGGACGAGCCCCTGCCGGTGATCGGCCGGATCCCGGCACCGGCGGCCTGGCCGTCCTCCGACGACCTGGAGGAGTGGCGGCTCGGCGCGGGCATGGACCGCGGCGGCGCCGTGGTCGCGCGCCACGCGAAAATCGGCGAGGCCGCCGCCGCCGAGCGGCTGGCCGGGTTTCTCGAACATCGGATCGCGAGTTACGGCCGCAACCGGGACCGCCCCGATCGCGACGGGACATCGGGGCTCTCGGAGAACCTGACCTGGGGCGAGATCTCGGTGCGGACCGTCTGGCATGCCGCGCAGCGCGCCGAGGCGGAAGGCGCCGCGGGCGCCGCGGCCTTTCTCAGGCAGCTCGGCTGGCGCGATTTCGCCTGGCACCTGCTCTGGCACGAACCGGCGATCGCGGAGCGGAACTGGCGCGCCGGCTGGGACGACTTTCCCTGGCGCGCGGACAATGCGGAGGCCGAACGCTGGCGTCGCGGCATGACCGGCGAGCCGATGGTCGATGCCGGCATGCGCGAGATGTATGTGACGGGCAGGATGCACAACCGTGCGCGGATGCTGGTGGCGAGCTATCTCACCAAGCATCTGATGACCCACTGGAAGGTCGGCGCCGACTGGTTCGCGGAATGCCTGACCGACTGGGATCCGGCCTCGAACGCGATGGGCTGGCAATGGGTCGCGGGCTCCGGCCCGGACGCGGCACCGTTCTTCCGCGTCTTCAGCCCCACGCTCCAGGCGGAGAAGTTCGACCCCGACGGCGCCTATCGCCGCCGCTACGTGGCCGAACTGGCGCCAGGGCCGCCCCATGCCGATGCGAGGGCCTATTTCGAGGCGGTGCCGCGATTCTGGGGCCTCGATCCCTCAGGGACCTATCCCGACCCCCTGGTCGACCTGAAGGCCGGCAGGCGGGCGGCGCTGGACGCCTACGGCAAGCATGTCGCCGTCCGCCCGGGCGGGCGCACCTCCGCGTGATCGGGTCCACATCCGACCCGCGGTCGCGGAGCAGGGCATCTAAATCTGGCAACGCGTCCCCGTCCGCCTGAGCTCCGGACGGGCCCGGTGTCACCATCCGGCCCGGCGGGCACCGCCAGGGAGTGCCCGCTCCGCCCCCAGGCGGGCGCTGCTCCCGTTTCCGGGCAGGACGGTCGAGGAAGACAAAATTGAGCGCCAGATGCGATGGCCCTGGAGCGCGGACACGCAACGCTTGGAATTTCCGGCGAAATCGGTTCTTATTCTCTCGCGGAGGGTCAACATGCAGGAAGACCTGGCAAGGGTGGAAACCTCGACGCGCGGGCAGCGCGACCTGCCGCGCTGGTTCTCGACCAGCTTCGCGCTCCTTCAAGGCATCCGCACCGGCAGCGTCGACGTGGAACTGCCCGACGGGCGGGTCTTCAGGGCCGAAGGACCGGAGCAGGGGCCGGCGGCGCGGCTCGCGATCCGCGACGCGCGGGTCTTCGCCCGGGTGGCGCGCGAGGGCGAGCTCGGCTTCTGCGAGGCCTATCTCGACGGCTGGTGGGATACCCCCGACCTGCAGGCGCTCCTCGACGTGATCCTCAGCAACAAGAACTGGGTCGACCGCACGCATCCGCTCGCCGCACTCCTGCGCGCCAGCCAGCGCTTCATGCACTGGCTGAACGCCAATACGAGGTCCCAGGCGAAGAAGAACATCGCCCATCACTACGACCTCGGCAACGGCTTCTACGGCCACTGGCTCGACGAGACGATGACCTATTCCTCCGCGCTCTTCGACCAGGAGAGCGAGGATCTCTCCGCGGCGCAGCGCCGCAAATACGCCAGCGTGCTCGACCGCATCGGCGCCGGCGAGGGGCATCACCTGCTCGAGATCGGCTGCGGCTGGGGGGGCTTCGCGGAATATGCCGCCGGCGAACGCGGCGTGAAGGTCACCGGCCTGACCATCAGCCGCCAGCAGCACGATTTCGCCCAGCGCCGCATCCAGGCGGCGGGGCTCGGCGAGCGGGTGGCGATCGAGCTGCGCGACTACCGCGACGAGCGCGGCGCCTATGACGGCATCGCCTCGATCGAGATGTTCGAGGCGGTGGGCGAGAAATACTGGCCGGCCTATTTCGACACCGTGCGCGACCGGCTCAAGCCCGGCGCGAAGGCGACGATCCAGGTCATCACCATCCCGGATTCGCTTTTTCCCACCTATCGCAAGACGGTGGACTTCATCCAGAAATACATCTTCCCCGGCGGCATGCTGCCGAGCCCCGCGGCGCTGCAGGCGGAGATCCTGCGCGCGGGTCTCAAGCCGGTCGGATCGCTGGAATTCGGCCAGAGCTATTCCGAGACCCTGCGGCGCTGGCATGCGGCCTTCAACGCGGCCTGGGCCGAGATCCAGCCGCTCGGCTTCGACGAGCGCTTCCGGCGGATGTGGAACCTCTATCTCACTTCCTGCGCGGCCTCGTTCCGCACGGGAACGACCGACGTCGCCCAGGTGACGATGCGCCGGCCGGCCTGACGGCCTGTTCGTTCCGGATGGGATGCGAGGGCTTGTCGCCGGATTCACCCAATTTCATGGGATCGCCAGAGGGGTAGGGCGATGCCGCCGGGGCTGGACGGGGGCGGGCCGCGGCGGCTAGTCAGGGCCTGAGGGCAGCAGAGCGAGGAGATCGCCATGAAGCGGGCATTCGTGTTTCCCGGGCAGGGGGCGCAGGCGGTCGGGATGGGCCGCGCGCTTGCGGAGGCCTACCCCGAGGCCCGGGCGGTCTTCGAGGAGGTCGATGCGGCGCTGGGCGAGAAGCTCTCGGCGCTGATCTGGGAAGGCGACATCGCGGAGCTGACGCTGACCGCCAATGCCCAGCCGGCGCTGATGGCGACCTCGATCGCGGCGATGCGGGCGATGGCCTCCGTGGGGTTCGGCATCGAGCGGGCGCGCTTCGTGGCCGGGCATTCGCTGGGCGAATATTCCGCGCTCTGCGCGGCGGAGGCGCTCGGGCTGGCGGATGCCGCGCGACTCCTGCGGCTGCGCGGCCGGGCTATGCAGGAAGCGGTGCCGGTGGGCGAGGGCGCCATGGCGGTGGTGCTCGGGCTCGATCTCGCGTCGGTCGAGGCCTTGGCGGCCGAGGCGGCGGCGGGCGAGATCTGCGCGGCGGCGAACGACAACGACCCCGCGCAGGTGGTGGTCTCCGGCCATGCCGCGGCGGTGGGCCGGGCGGTGGAGATCGCCAAGGCCAAGGGGGCCAAGCGCGCGATGCTGCTGCCGGTCAGCGCGCCCTTTCATTGCGCGCTGATGGCGCCGGCGGCCGAGGCGATGGCCGAAGCGCTGGCGGGCGTCGATCTGCGGGCGCCGATCGTGCCGCTCGTCAGCAACGTCAGGGCCGAGGCGGTCAGCGATCCGGACGAAATCCGGCGGCTCCTGGTCGAGCAGGTCACTGGTCGGGTACGCTGGCGCGAGAGCGTCGCTTGGATGGCGGCGCAGGGGGTCACCGAGATCGTGGAGATCGGCGCGGGCAAGGCGCTCTCGGGCATGGTGAAGCGGATCGACAGGGCGATCGCGGTGCGCGCGGTCGGCACGCCGGCGGATGTGGCGGCACTGGAGGGAGAGACGGATGTTTGATCTCGCGGGCAGGACGGCGCTGGTCACCGGCGCATCGGGGGGCATCGGCGGGGCGATCGCCCGGGCGCTGCACGCGCAGGGCGCGGTGGTGGCGCTCTCGGGGACGCGGGTCGCGCCGCTGGAGGAACTGGCCGGGGCGCTGGGGGAACGGGCGCATTTGCTGCCCTGCGACCTCGGCGATGCCGCCGCGGTGGAGGCGCTGCCCAAGCGGGCGGCGGAAGCGATGGGCTCGCTGGAGATCCTGGTCAACAATGCCGGGATCACCAAGGACCAGCTGATGATGCGCATGTCCGACGAGGACTGGGCGCGGGTGATCGAGGTCAACCTGACCAGCACCATGCGGCTTTCCCGCGGCGTGCTCCGGGGGATGATGAAGGCGCGCTGGGGGCGGATCGTCAACATCTCCTCGGTGGTAGGCGTCACCGGCAATCCGGGGCAGGCGAACTACGTGGCCTCCAAGGCCGGCGTGATCGGCATGTCGAAGGCGCTGGCCGCGGAGGTGGCGAGCCGCGGCATCACGGTCAATTGCGTGGCGCCGGGCTTCATCGAGAGCGCGATGACGGAGGTCCTCAACGACGAACAGAAGGCGCGGATACTCGCGCAGATCCCCGCGGGGCGCATGGGCACCGGCGCGGAGGTGGCCGCGGCGGTCGCCTGGCTCGCCTCGGCGGAGGCGGCCTATGTCACCGGCCAGACCCTGCACGTCAACGGCGGGATGGCGATGATCTGACCGCGCCCGGTCATTTCGCCGGCAGGCTTCGCGCGGCGATGCGCTCGCGCATCAGGATATAGAGCCCCGCGCCCATGGTCACCGCGATCCCGAGCGCGGCGAGGCCGTTCGGCAGGTCCCCGAAGACCGCCCAGCCCACGAAGGTGGCGACGGGGATCTCGAGATACTGCATCGGCGCGACGGTCGCGGAGGGCGCGAAGCGCAGCGACCAGGTGAGCAGCAGATGCCCGATCGTTCCGAAGACCCCGACCGCGGCGAGCAGCAGCGCCTCGCGCAGGGTCGGGCGCACGAATTCGAGGATCGCGAGGTCGCTGCCCGCGCCGAGGGCGATTCCCGCGACGAGGAGGGCGGTGGCCATGAGGCCGCTGACCGCCTGGAGCGCGACCGCATCGGTTTCCTTGGCGATGCGCCGGGTCAGGAGCATGAAGCCGGCGAAGATGCCGGCGACGAGGAGCGGCAGGAGTGCGGGCCAGCCGACCACCGCGAAGCTCGGCTGGATGACGAGCAGGGTTCCGGCGAATCCCGCGGCGCAGGCGGCGATGCGGCGCGGCCCGACCTCCTCGCCCATCAGGAGCCAGCCGAGCAGCAGCAGGATGAAGGGCAGCACGAAGGTGATCGCCGTCGCGTCGGCCAGGGGCAGGAAGCGCAGCGCCGTGAAGAAGGTGCCCATGGCGGCGATGTGCAGGAGCGTGCGCAGGAAGGCGATCCTCAGGACATGCGACGGCATCGTCAGGCTGCCGCCGGTCAGCGCCACCACGGGCAGCAGGATCAGCGCCTGCCCGGCGAAGCGGCAGAGCAGCACCTGGACGAGCGGCACGCTCGCGCCGAGAAGCTTGGCCGTGGCATCGCCGAGCGGGACCACGGCGCAGAAGCCGAGGATGAAGGCAATGCCGAGCAATGGACGATCCGCTGTCATCGCGCGACGTTAGGGGCGGTCCGGGGCGCTTGCAATCGGCGGCCGCGCTCGAAACGCGACAGCGGCGGCGCAACCGCAATAGCATTTGCCACCGGCGGCGGTTATGCTATAGCGCCAACAAGTTGGGCCGGGGGTCATGCGTCGACTCCCGGTTTTTGATAAGGTAAACAAAGAGCGGACCGGCGCTGTCAGGCTCTGATGTGCATACCGGAACCGGACCAGCAAGAGGACAAGCAATGAGCGATATCGCGGAGCGGGTTAAGAAGATCGTGGTCGACCATCTGAGCGTCGATGAAGGCAAGGTCACCGAGACCGCCTCTTTCATCGATGATCTCGGCGCCGACAGCCTCGACACGGTCGAGCTGGTCATGGCCTTCGAGGAGG
>ERZ795053.68-NODE-68-length-113739-cov-9.983771_pt1 | contig 113739 bp, 87 predicted proteins | sample MGYA00375137_ERZ795053 | MGnify/ENA primary metagenome ERZ795053 (study PRJEB30182, sample SAMN05720284) | activated sludge metagenome | isolation source: Anaerobic digester | place: Hong Kong | collected 2014-12-17 ... | reverse complement strand
CCCGGCTGGCGGCCGATGTGTACGGCGTGCCGACCATCATCCTGGCCCGCACCGATGCCGAGGCGGCCGATCTGTTGACCAGCGATTGCGACGACAACGATAAGCCGTTCCTGACCGGCGAGCGGACCGTCGAAGGTTTCTACAAGACCAAGAAAGGTCTGGAGCAATCGATCTCCCGCGGTCTGGCCTACGCGCCTTACGCCGACATGGTCTGGTGCGAGACGGGAACTCCCGATCTCAATTTCGCCCGCAAGTTCGCCGAGGCGATTCAGGCCCAGTTCCCCGGCAAGATGTTGGCTTACAATTGTTCGCCGTCGTTCAACTGGAAGAAGAACCTAGACGATGCCACCATCGCCAAATTCCAGCGCGAGCTGGGCGCGATGGGCTACAAGTACCAGTTCATCACCCTCGCTGGCATTCACAACATGTGGTACCACATGTTCGATCTGGCGCAGGACTACGTGAAGCGTGGCATGTCTGCCTACGTCGAAAAGGTGCAGGAGCCCGAATTCGCTGCTCGCGACCGTGGCTATACCTTCGTCAGTCACCAGCAGGAAGTGGGCACCGGCTACTTCGACGACGTGACCACCATCATCCAGGGCGGCGTATCCTCGGTGACGGCCTTGACCGGTTCCACGGAAGAAGAGCAATTCCACTAATCAGTCCCGCCGCCGCCCGTCCCGCGTTGGCGGGCGGCATCAGGCCAGTGTGCGGACCCGGAGGCCCACCCTCCGGGTTTTGCCATTGGAACCCGTTAAAATAATCCCTGCCGACTTTGAACGAACATCCTCCAAAGGAGCAGCCGTGAGCCTCAATTTGCCTGCTGGCGTGCAAGTGAACGCCCCGCTTCATCCCCGCTTCGACGAGATCCTGACCCACGACGCGCTGGCTTTTGTCGCCAAGCTGCACCGGGCTTTCGAGCCGCGCCGTCAAGAACTGTTGAAGAAACGTATCGAGCGCCAAGCGCGCATCGACGCCGGTGAAATGCCGGATTTTCTGCCAGAAACCAAGGCGATTCGCGAAGGGGACTGGAAAGTCGCACCCTTGCCGAAGGCGCTGGAGCGTCGCCGCACCGAAATCACCGGCCCGGTCGAGCGCAAGATGATCATCAATGCCTATAACTCGGGCGCGGATTCCTACATGACCGACTTCGAGGATTCCAACAGCCCGAACTGGTACAACCAGATTCAGGGTCAGGTGAACCTCGTCGAGGCCATCCGCCGCACCATTAGCTACACCAATGAAGCAGGCAAGGAATATAAGCTGAACGATACCATCGCCACGCTGCAAATCCGTCCGCGTGGCTGGCACCTGGACGAGAAGCATGTCTTGGTCGATGGGCAGCGCGTTTCCGGCGGCATCTTCGACTTTGGCCTGGTGTTCTTCCACAATGCCAAGGAGCAGATTGCCCGTGGCGCCGGCCCGTTCTACTACCTGCCGAAGATGGAGAGCCATCTCGAAGCCCGGTTGTGGAACGATATCTTCTGCATGGCGCAAGATGAACTCGGCCTCCCGCGCGGCACCATCAAGGCAACCGTGCTGATCGAGACCGTTCTCGCCACCTTCGAGATGGAAGAGATCCTCTACGAGCTGCGCGAGCATTCCGCCGGCCTTAACGCCGGGCGCTGGGACTACATCTTTTCCTGCATCAAGAAGTTCAAGAAAAATAATGACTTCTGCTTGGCTAACCGGGGCGCGATCACCATGGAGGTGCCATTCATGCGCTCCTATGCCCTGCATCTAGTCAAGGTCTGTCACAAGCGCGGCGCTCCGGCGATGGGCGGCATGTCGGCGCTGATCCCGATCAAAAACGACCCGGAGGCCAATGAGAAGGCGCTGGCCGGTATTCGCCACGACAAGACCCGCGACGCCAACGACGGTTTCGACGGCGGCTGGGTGGCCCATCCCGGTCTAGTGCCCATCGCCCACGAAGAATTCGTCAAGGTGCTGGGCGACAAGCCGAACCAGTGGGAAAAGCAGCGGGATGAAGTGTTCGCCGCTAAGGATTTCCTGAACTTCCAGCCCGAGCAACCCATCACCGAAACCGGCCTGCGCAACAATATCAACGTCGGTATCCATTACCTGGGGTCTTGGTTGGCCGGTAACGGCTGCGTGCCGATCCACAACCTGATGGAAGATGCCGCCACCGCCGAGATTTCCCGCTCCCAAGTCTGGCAGTGGGTGGTGAGCCCTAAGGGCACGCTGGACGATGGCCGCAAGGTGACCGCCGAACTGGTGCATGATCTCATCCCCGAGGAGCTGGCCAAGGTCAAGGCGACCGTCACCGCCCAAGGCGAGGACACCGCGACTTATGACCAAGCTGCTGGCATCTTCGAGAAAATGAGCGTGACGCCGGAATATCCGGAATTCTTGACTCTGCCGCTGTACGAAGCGATGGACTGAGCAGATTCGAGAGCAGCTGCTGTAAGGACGGCGCTTGAGAAATCGGGCGCCGTTTTTTATTTCGATTTATTAACCCGACCTTCTTGTGTATCAAATTTATACAAAAAGTCTGTATGAATACGTCGATGCTTGCAATTTTGTAATGATCACTTGAAGCAAATTGCGACGCCAAGCCGCAAAAAAGCCGCTGATTTAGCGGCTTTTATAGGGAGGGTGAGATAGGATGAAGCGGGGCGAAATCCTACTCGATGTTCTGAATCTGCTCGCGCATTTGCTCGATCAGCACCTTGAGTTCGACGGCAGCGCGTGTGGTATCGGTATCGGCGGATTTTGAAGAAAGCGTGTTGGCCTCGCGGTTGAGTTCCTGCATCAGAAAGTCCAGGCGCCGGCCGACCGGTTCGGCTCTTTCAAATACCGACTGGATTTCATCCAAATGAGCGTCCAATCGGTCAAGTTCCTCCTCCACGTCCAGGCGTTGGGCGATCAACGCCAATTCCTGTTCCAACCGGCCGGGATCGGCATCGGCTGGAATGTCCGCCAGCCGACTCAGTAGCTTGTCACGCCAGCGAGCCTGAACCTCGGGGCGTCGGGCGCGTACCCGCTGCACCTGAGCCCGGATTGCTTCGCAGCGCTGCCGAAGCAGTTCAGCGGTGCGCTGGCCCTCCCGTTCGCGGGTGGCGATCAGTTCCGCCAGAGCGGCATCTAGGCCACTGAACAGGGTCAGCTTGATTTCGTCCAGATCCGGTTCGACTTCGTTGATGACCCCCGGCCAGCGCAGCACATCTCCCAAGCGCAAGCCGGTGCCTGGCCCGATCATGTGCTCCACTTCCCCGGCGATTTCGAGCAGGCGTTCTACCAACGGTCCGTTTAAGGTAATGGCGGTCAGGGCGGCGCCAGCGGATTGCAGTTTGAGGGCACATTCGATCTTGCCACGACTCAGCGCTCCTCCGATGCGTTCCCGAACCAGCGATTCCAAGCCACGCAGCGCTTCCGGCAGCCGCACGGTGGTTTCCAGGTAACGGTGGTTCACCGAGCGCAACTCCCAGATCATCGTACCCCACGCGCTCGCCTGTTCTTGGCGCGCGAAGGCGGTCATGCTGCGTAACATGGGTTAACCTCATTTTAGGTGATTACTTTATCTTAGGCGGTATTCGCTATTTTTGATGGGGTACGCCGATTTTTCACTGTGACATTGGGTTGCCCGGCCGCGATTTCACCCGGCGGGCCGGCCAGTTCTGCTATATTGCCGCCCCTAGCAATTTCTTTGACATCAGGAAAAACTGTCCATGCGTCCCAGTGCCCGCACCACCGCCGAACTACGCCCGATCCGAATCACTCGCCAGTTTACCAAGCATGCCGAAGGGGCGGTGCTGGTGGAATTTGGGGACACCCGAGTGATTTGCACCGCCAGCGTCGAGGAGCGAGTACCGCCGTTTCTCAAGGGCAAGGGACGGGGCTGGGTAACCGCCGAATACGGCATGTTGCCTCGCGCCACCAACACCCGGATGGTTCGCGAGGCTAGCCGGGGCCGACAGGACGGGCGTACGATGGAAATTCAGCGCCTGATCGGTCGGGCGTTGCGGGCGGTCATCGATTTGGAGGCGTTAGGCGAACGGACTATCACCATGGATTGTGACGTGATCCAGGCCGATGGTGGCACTCGTACTGCTGCCATTACCGGCGGCTTCGTGGCCCTGGCCGACGCGGTGCGTTATCTGATCGGTAAAAGGTCGATCAAGAAAAATCCGTTGCATGGGCAAGTGGCTTCGGTATCAGTCGGCATCTACCAGGGCGTGCCGGTGCTGGATCTGGATTACGCCGAGGATTCCGAGGCAGAAACCGATATGAACGTGGTGATGAACGATGCCGGCGCCTTCATCGAGATTCAAGGCACTGCCGAAGGTCATGCCTTTCGCATCGAAGAATTGCACGCGATGCTGGAATTGGCCCGGACCGGTATCGAACAATTGCTGACCAAACAGCGTGAAGTGTTGGGTTTGCCGGGTTAAATCTGTTTCGGTGATTGGAGAACGTGAATGCGCAAAATCGTTTTAGCGACGGCTAACCCTGGCAAACTTCGGGAGTTGCAAGCCGTTCTGGCAGGCCTGGATTTCGAGATCGTGCCGCAATCGGCTTTCGGCGTCCCAGAAGCCGAGGAGACTGGACTTACTTTTATCGAGAACGCATTGCTCAAGGCGCGCAACGCTGCGCTCTATACCGGTTTGCCGGCGCTGGCGGATGATTCCGGGTTGGCGGTGGATGCCCTCGGCGGGGTACCGGGGATCTATTCGGCCCGTTACGCGGGTGCCGGTGCCGGTGATCGCGCCAACATCGGCAAATTGCTAGCCGAGCTGGAGGGAGTGCCAGCGGAGCGGCGGACCGCTCGGTTTGTTTGCGTACTGGCATTGCTGCATCATCCCGCCGACCCGACGCCGCTGATCTGTCAGGGAAGTTGGGAAGGCACCATCCTGACCGAGCCGCGCGGCGAGGGTGGGTTCGGTTACGACCCGATCTTTTTCGTGCCCGGCGAACAGCGAACGGCTGCCGAGCTGGAACCGGCCGTCAAGAACCAGATTAGCCATCGCGGCCAAGCATTGGTGCTCCTGCGCCGGTATTTACAAGGATCGATTTGAGGGACACCGGTTACGACAGTGGCGAGTCAAGCGAGAGCATGATGGGCTCCAGTTGCCGCCAAGTCTGTTCGGCCTGGTGCCGGGAGAGCACCTTGGGCAGCATGTCGTGAATGGCATCGAGCTCGATCCGAAGTTGCTCGAGGCTAGTTGTCGCGTCGATGCAGTTGATGCGGCGTTCGGCACTCGGTCCCATGGCCCCGAACAGGATATGGCGAATAAAACCCTTGGCTTTTTCCATGTTGAATGCGGGTGGGAAAGGGTCAGCAGTGGTGGCCGGTCGCTGAGAAGTCTCCGCCGCTGGCGGTGAATCCGGCCATGGCCCGATGAAGCCGTCCGCTTCCAACTGCGCCAACAATTTGTCGATTTCGCCGAACCCGGTCAATTTTTTGACAAGTTGGGAGATGGTGGAGTGGCCGTCTACCATAATGAGTATCCGACGGAGTTCAATCGGCATTCGGTGACTTCGGGTCTTGATTTCTTGCTGGCCTTTAATCGTCTTGATCGGTATTTGGTTGCAATGCATTTCTGCCGCCTCTCCAATGATTCTTTGGTGTTGCTCTAGATGGATAGTCGAGATACGGGCCGATGATTCGGGTTTTTCCGCACTTTTCTATTCAGCTCGATATTGTTACAAATGTTTCTTTTTATAATCCTAGATTTAGCAAATGCTATGCCATGTAGCAATGTCGTTTCATCGCGAAAAAACTGAGAGATGTTGTCCAACTGAATCGAGACTAGGGTTATACGCTTGACGGGATTTGCGAAGCGCGAGCCGATGGGTGTCAGGCCGATTCCACTGACCTTTTATGTCCACCTGCCTTGGTGTGTCCATAAGTGTCCTTATTGCGATTTCAATTCCCACCAAGTACGTGGGTTAATCCCGGAGCGCGCTTATGTGGATGCGCTGCTGGCTGATCTGGAACAAGATTTACCCCGAGTGCAGGGTCGATCTATCGATAGCCTATTCTTGGGAGGGGGTACGCCCAGCCTGTTTTCGGCCGAGTCCTTGGAACGGTTGCTGTCGGGGTTGCGCGCCTGTTTGTCGCTGGGCCCGGATTTGGAAGTCACTCTGGAAGCCAACCCTGGCACGGTGGAGCAGGGGCGTTTTACGGAATTTCGAGATATCGGCATCAATCGGTTGTCCATTGGGGTGCAGAGTTTCGATGACAGCCAATTGCAGCGGCTAGGCCGGATTCATGACCGCCGCGATGCTATCGCCGCTACCGAAGCTGCCCATGCCGCTGGACTAGGGAATTTCAATCTGGATCTGATGTTTGGCTTGCCAGGACAGACAGTCGAAGGAGCGTTGGCCGATATCACTAACGCTATTGCGTTGCAGCCGGCCCATCTGTCGTATTATCAACTCACTATCGAGCCGAACACGGCTTTTCACCATGCGCCGCCGGCTCTACCGGATGATGAGACGACCGACGCCATCCAGCGATCCGCCTTAGCGAGATTGGCCCGGCACGGCTATGAACGCTACGAGGTTTCGGCTTACGCCCGCGAAGGCAGTCGTTGCCGGCACAACCTGAACTACTGGGAGTTCGGCGATTATCTCGGCATCGGTGCTGGCGCGCATGGCAAGCTGACCGATCCTCTCACAGGCTGGATTCACCGCATCTGGAAGCTCAAGCATCCAAGTGATTATCTGAAGCGTGCCGGCACGCCAGCCGGCATCGGCGGCGATCAACCGATTCGCGAAACCGATCTACCGGTCGAATTCCTGATGAACGCTCTGCGCTTGGTCGAGGGTGTCCCGGCCGAGCGCTTCAAGGAGCGAACGGGGTTGCCGCTGGCCGCGCTGGAACCGGCGCTGAGCCGGGCGCGGGAGCGTGGGTTGCTGGCAACCGACCCGGCGCGATTGCAACCGACCGAATTGGGTTTGCGATTTTTGAACGACGTGCTGCAAGGGTTTATGGTCGATTAGTCGCAAGCCTTGCGGCCCCCGCCGGCAATTGGATTGTGCCATGTGGCTTAGTCGAACAGGCCGCCCACCGACAAGTAGCGTTCGCCAGTGTCGTAGCAGAAGGTCAAAATTCGGCTACCGTCCGGGATTTCCGGTAATTTCTGGGCGATGGCAGCCAGCGAGGCCCCGGAGGAAATGCCGATGAAGATGCCTTCTTCCTTGACGCAGCGCACGGCGTACCTGAATGCGTTTTCGTGGGCGACCTGGATGATGCCATCCAGAATGCCAGTGTTCAGCACCGCCGGCACAAAACCGGCACCGATGCCTTGAATCGGATGCGGACCACGCTGGCCGCCGCTCAGCACCGGCGAGGCGGTCGGTTCGACTGCGAACACCTTGAGGTTCGGGAACTTTTCCTTCAGCACCTCGGCGCAGCCGGTGATGTGGCCGCCAGTCCCGACACCGGTGATCAGATAATCCAGTCCTTCGGGAAAATCGTTAAGAATTTCCTGGGCCGTGGTGCGGCGATGAATCTCGACGTTCGCAGGATTTTCAAACTGCTGCGGCATCCAGGCATTCGGTATTTCCTTGACCAAATCTTGGGCTTTCTCGATGGCGCCCGGCATCCCTTTTTCCTTTGGGGTGAGTACCAGCTCCGCGCCCAGCGCCGCCAGATAACGCCGCCGCTCCAGTGACATGGATTCTGGCATGGTCAGGATCAGACGATAGCCCTTGGCGGCGGCCACGAGGGCTAGGCCGATGCCGGTATTACCAGAGGTGGGTTCGACGATGACGGTATCTGGCTTGATGACACCACGCCGCTCGGCATCTTCGACCATGGCCAGTCCGATGCGGTCCTTGATGCTGCCGCCGGGATTGGTACGTTCTTGCTTCATCCAAACTTCCACATTGCGATCCGAGAATAGCCGGTTGATGCGGACATGGGGGGTATTGCCGATGGTTTCCAGGATAGTGTTCGCTTTCATCGTTTTTCCTCGCGCGCTGTGAAATGGGGAACCTAAGACGTTAGAGCGCATCCATCATTAACAGTATCAAAAAGCTTATGTGGGCAGCATAATAAATTTGCAATTAGAAATAGCGCTTTCTTATATCAGAGCGACCTTGGTCGAACGACTGAGTCGGGGATGCGCTCCAGCCCGCTTGTATCTTCCGCCCCGCCTGTCCAACAATGTGCTTTGCAAAATCACCGCTGCCGCGCCTTGGGAGAACCGTTCCTCATGTCCGAATCGCGTTTTCGTGGAACCGACCGTTACGTTGCCACCGACGATCTGATGATGGCGGTGAATGCTGCCGTCACCTTGGGCCGGCCGTTGCTGGTGAAGGGCGAGCCGGGTACCGGCAAGACCCAACTGGCCGAGGAAGTCGCCCTTGCCCTGAACCGGCCGTTCCTGCAATGGCACATCAAATCCACCACCAAGGCCCAGCAGGGCTTGTACGAGTACGATGCCGTGTCGCGGCTGCGCGATTCGCAACTGGGCGACGAACGGGTCCACGATATCGGCAACTACATCGTCAAGGGCAAGCTGTGGGAAGCGTTTACCACCGATGTCCAGCCAGTATTGTTAATCGACGAGATCGACAAAGCTGACATCGAGTTTCCCAACGATCTGTTGCACGAACTCGACCGTATGGAGTTTTTTGTCTACGAAACGCAGCAGGTGGTCAACGCCCGGCATCGGCCCATCATCATCATCACCAGCAACAACGAGAAGGAGCTACCGGACGCTTTTCTGCGCCGCTGCTTTTTCCACTACATTCGCTTTCCCGATAAGGAAACGATGGAACGGATCATCAACGTTCATTATCCGGACTTGAAAAAGCGGTTGCTGAGCGAGGCGTTGGAAACCTTTTTCGAGATTCGCGACGTGCCGGGCTTGAAGAAACGGCCGTCTACCTCGGAACTGCTGGATTGGATCAAGCTGTTGGTGGCGGAAGAGATTCCACCCGAAGCGCTGCGCGGGGACCAGCACAAGCTGATTCCGCCGCTGTACGGTGCGTTGCTAAAGAACGAGCAAGACGTGCATCTGTTCGAGCGGCTGCTATTCATGTCGAGGCGCAAGTAAGGATTGATATGGCTCCTCTCGGTGAAGGAAGGAGGACGGGCGCGAGGGTTTCCCGATGATGACCGAGTTTTTTCTTAAGTTGCGCAAGGCCGGCGTGCCGGTCACGCTGACCGAGTTTCTGATCCTACTGGAGGCGCTGAGTCAGCGGGTCACCGCGCACAGCATCGAGGAGTTCTACTACCTGGCGCGAGCGGCGCTGGTGAAGGACGAGCGCCATTACGATCGTTTCGATCAAGTCTTCGGTAGTCATTTCAAGGGGCTGGAGACGCTGTTCGATGAGATGATCGGCGCCAAGGTGCCGTTGGAGTGGCTGCACAAGTTGGCGGAATTGACCCTGAGCGAAGAAGATCAGCAGCTGATCGAGTCGATGGGTGGCTGGGAAAAGTTGATGGAAACCTTCGCCCAGCGATTGGCTGAACAGGAAGGGCGCCATCAGGGCGGCAACAAGTGGATCGGCACCGCCGGTACTTCACCCTTCGGCGCCTACGGTTACAACCCGGAAGGCATCCGCATCGGTCAGGACGTGTCGCGCCATCGCCGGGCGGTCAAGGTCTGGGATCGCCGCGAATTCCGCAACCTGGATGATACCCTGGAGCTTGGCACCCGCAACATCAAGATCGCCTTGCGGCGTCTGCGTCGATTCGCTCGCGAGGGAGCGGCCCAGGAACTGGATCTCGACGACACCATTCGCTCCACTGCGCGCAACGCTGGCTACCTGGAGTTGAAGATGGTGCCGGAACGACACAACGCGGTGAAGGTGCTGCTATTTTTGGATGTCGGCGGCTCGATGGACGATCATGTCCGAGTTTGCGAGGAATTGTTCTCGGCGGCGCGCAGCGAGTTCAAGCACCTGGAGTATTTCTACTTCCACAACATGGTCTATGAAGGACTGTGGAAGGACAACCGCCGCCGCTATACCGAAAAAACCGACACCGTATCGGTGCTCAATACCTTCGGGCACGACTATAAATTAATCCTGGTCGGTGATGCGACCATGAGCCCGTATGAGGTCAGCTATCCGGGCGGTAGTGTCGAGCATTTCAATCCAGAGGCCGGGGATGTATGGCTAAACCGGTTACTGACGACATGGCCGCAGGCTATCTGGTTGAATCCACAGTCGCAGAACCGCTGGAGCTACGTGCCGTCGATCCAGATGGTGCGGGAGCTGATGAGAGAGCGCATGTATCCGCTGACATTGGAGGGGTTGGAGCAGGGCATCCGAGCATTACAACGGGCGCGGTAGCTGGAAGATTTCACGGCGAACGGGGCCGCTTCAGAATGCTATAGTCACGGGCAATAATTTCCATAAGACTTGATGATGTCAGCGAGCGAGGTGTTGGGCGGTGCGAACTGACGGCGCTTTTTGAGGTTAGCGAAATCGTGCTCGATGGGGTTCAGATCAGGACTATAGGGCGGCAAGAAGAGGACATGGTGACCGTTTTCTTGGGCGATGGTCTCCAGATCTTTCTTTTTGTGGAAAGCGGCATTGTCAAAGATCAAGGTGGAATGGGGACGTAGCTCTTTACACAACATGTGGCGCAGCCAATCATTGACGAGCGTGGCATCAGCGGTGCCGGAAAACAGCATGGGCGCTAGAAAATCCGGACCGCGCCGCGCGGCGATCAAGCTTTCGCGAGGGCGTTTGTGACCCGAACGGTTACCGTAAACTTTGTGACCCCGTGGACTCCAGCCCTGGCGGCGATAGGACGCGGGCTCAAAGCCGGATTCGTCGATGTACACCCAGTCCGCCGAACCCCGCTCAGCCAGGATCTGGCGCAGTGTGCGCAAGTACGCTAGACGTTTTTCTGGATCGCGTTCTGGGTATTTGAAGGTCTTTTTTTGCGCGTGATCTTCATGTGCTTCAAGGCCTTGCCGATGACGCTGCGATCCACTCCACAAAATGCCGCGTGTTCTTGCAAGGTGGCATCGGGGTGATCGCGAACGCGCGCGCGCAGCTGATCCCGGTCCAGCTTTCGCTGGCGTGAAACCCCTGTTTGCTCGGGCCGTAAGTCTTTTCGAGCCCGCCAGTCCCTGACACACCACAGACTGACGTCAAACCGACGGGCCGCTTCCGCCTGGCTTCCGCCCTCGTGAACAAATCCCACTACTTTCTTCCAAAGATCAACACCATAAGTCATACGCCAATCAACCTTCCCTTCCTGAAAGAGAATTATGGAAATTGTTGCCCATGACTATAATGCTGGCCCCTCCGCGAATTTCTTCCCGATTTGCCTGTTTCTGGCCGCGAGACCATTTGGCGACGGGGTGAACCGAACATCGGGAAAGTCCCGTTGGGCGGAGGCAATCGCGCCGGCTCTAAGCGCTGATCTGCAAACCGGGCAATGCTCCAAGCGCGGATATCGAATATCAATAAATTATAATCAATACCTTATGATAAGGTGATCGATATGGATATCCACGTCAAGAATATTACCTCGGTCGCGTTCAGGAGTCGGCGACTGGCAAATTGAGACCGGTCAGCAGCTCTGCGAGCTTCTTGCGGTTGGCATTGATCGAAAACTCCTGCTCGACCCGCGCTAGCCCACCATCGGAGAGGCGTTGCCATAAGTCTTGGTTCTGGTACAGCCGTATGACGGCATCCGCGAATTCGGCAGGTTCATCGGCGCACAACGCCCCCTCATCGTCGCCGAGCCCGAGTCCCTCGGCGGCAACCTTCGTTAGGACACAGGGAACTCCATAGCTTAAGCTCGTGACCACCTTGCCCTTTTGTCCTGCCCCATAGCGCAGGGGCGCGACCGAGAGACGGATACGGGAAAAGATTGGTTCGATATCTTCCACGAAGCCGAGAATGTGGACTCCATTCCCTTCCAGGGCCTGGACCTCGGGCGTCATGTGACTGCCGACGATCGAGATCTCTACCCCCGGCAATCGAGGCCGGATCAATGGCCAGATCTCCGCGCAGAACCAGATCATGGCGTCGATATTCGGGGGATGACGGAAGCTCCCGATGAAGACTATACCGGAGCGGGCTTCGTAGCCAGCACGGCGTCCGGGGATCTCGCACGTCAAAGGAATGACACATACACGGGCAGCGGGCGCTTCGCGCGCTAGCAATTCCTGTTCGGCCGGGCTGATGACGATGGTGACATCCGCACGGGCCATCACGGCGAGTTCTTTACGTTTCATTTCCTCGGCTTTTGGGCTAGAGGTGCAGCCGGTTTCCAGCGTCGCAAGCCGTTGCTCCCGTAGAAAATGGAGATCGACGGTATTGAAGATGATTCGCGCGCGCGGGCAGCACGCCCTGACCTTGGCTATCAGGTGAAAGGCGACCGTAACGCGGACCAGCATTATCGCGTCGAATTCATTACCACGCTTTTCGATCACCTGACCCCCAGAAGTGATATATGGGTGATACAGGCACTCGACACCCATCGCCTGCAGCGTCGTGGTATAGCGTCCGAAGTGCAATAGATCGCTTTCCGGAATGAACGTCACTCGGTAGCCGAAGCCGATCAGCGTGCGCAGATAATTCACCATGTCGAGGGATCCGGCATCCTGGTCCGGTGTCGGCGTGCAGGCGTCGATGACAAGGATGCGGCCGCGGACGCGACGATCAGCCGAGAGCCACAGAGGAGGAGTGTCCGGGTCGCCATGAGCCACGAGTGCCGTTCCCCACTTTTCCTGGAAACGCTCCCGATTGCGCACCTGATAGGCTTTCATGCCGCTGGTCAGGTCCGTACCAGCGCTGATGCCCTCGTAGTGAACGACCCGGGATAATGGCTGGTAAAGCACCCGCAAACCCTGCGCTCGCACCGCGAACGCCAGGTCGGTATCCTCGTAATAGGCGGGCGCATAGCGCTCATCGAAGCCGCCCAGATCGGTGAAAAGCCTCCGGCGGATAAGTAGGCTAGCCCCGGAGCAGTAGTCAACATCGCGCATGAAGTTGAATTCAGGTGCGGACGGGTCAGCAAGTCGCCCCCAATTCCATCCGCTGGCATCCGCCCAGACGATGCCGCCCGCCTCCTGAAGACGGCCGTCCGGGTAAAGCAGCTTGCTGCCCACCAAGCCTGCGTCCGGCACATCGGCAAAGGTCTGTACCAGATGGTCGAGCCAGCCTTCCAGGACCACCGTATCGTTGTTCAAAAACAGAATAAACTCACCCTGTGCTGCTTGGGCACCACGGTTACAGGATCCGACAAAGCCAAGGTTTTTCGGGTTGCGCAGGTAGCGGATATCGTCGCGGGAAGCGAGCCGTGTCGCGGTGGTGTCGGAGGATCCGTCGTCCACCACCAGCACCTCGATTGAGGCCTGCGGCAGGTGGCGGGCGATAGAGTCGAGGCAGGCCAGCGTGTAGTCGATCTTGTTGTAAACCGGGATGACGACCGATACCTGCGGCTCTGGGGCAACTCCGCCGGGAATTCGCAGTTCCTCCACCACCGGTTCGGCTGCGTGGCTCCGACGGATCGCCCCTATGGCGATCTGCCCCTGCTCCACCCAGCGAGCTTGCTCTATCCATGCGGCGTAAGCGGTGGTCCCCCGAAACAATGGGGCGGCAACTCGAAATATCGCGCTCTTCGCCCGGTAGCGGACTTGTGCCGGGATGGGGATGCGCCGCCAGAGGATCTGGGCCGCAGGGACCAGCCTTGCCCGGAGCGCACGGAGCGCGCGGCCGGCGCCTCGCACCGGCCGCGTTAACCGCCAAGACAAAGAGTGGAAAATTACGTCGATCTCGGCGTCTCGTCGCTGCAATGCATCGGCGATGGCTTGGGCGTTACGCTTTTCATGCGCGTATTCGTGCTCCAGCGATTGGGCGTAATGGGTGTACTGGGCCAGATCGGCTTGCGCCAGCGTCAACTGTTCCTCAGCGTGCTCCGCCCGAGCCAACAGTTCGGCGCGCTTGGCGCGATGGTTGGCCAATTCGCTCCATGCGCGTACCGCATCCTCCATCTGCGTGGTGATGAGTGCAGTGTATTCGGCCACGCCCCCCCGAAAGGCATCGTTCTCCTCGCGCAGGCGCACGATCTGATCGAGCAGCGGTTGCCCGGTGCTCTGCCAGAGGGCAAACGGGCGCGGCCGAGCAGAGCGTCCCACCAACAAGGCAGCATCGATACTATCGACCCCTGTAGCAGGTAGGGACGGCCTATGGTCAGGGAGTTCCAAATACTCCGTTCCATAGTCGAACGATCGTTCCTCATCGGGATGAGGCGGGCGCGGATCGATCCGGCCAAGATTATCTGGAGTCGCGAGGTGTTGGCTGGCGAACGCTAGCAAGTGATCGTTCGTGGCATCCGGTGACAGCCCGATTGGGAGCAAGCGAGACCATGGCCGTTCCGCCAGCCGCTCGGGGAACGCGCCCAACAGGGGCGCCACTACCGGCAGTCCGGCCTGTAGGCAAGCGCTGAGGGTGTAGCTCCAGGTTTCCGGCCAACGGGCCGGAAACCACGCCAAGTGAGGGGACAAAAACTGTAAACGCCCTGCAAGCTCCGTCTCCGGGTAAGCGCCATGAACGAATAGTGGGGCTTGGGCTGGGGAGGGCACTGGCCCCAACGGTTGCCCCACCAGATGAAACTCCAGCGGAAGGTTGCGGGCCGCTGCATCCGCGGCGCAGGCTGCCAACAGATCAATCCCTTTGGCTGACGATAACTGGCCGAGCACGACGACGCGCAAAGGCATGTCGGGGTACCAGCGTGGCGGCTGGGGCGCCGGGTAGTTCAGGGGACTGGGCAGCTGGTCATGGGTAGCGACTCGCACCGATAGCTTGGGCCAGACGCGCCGCAGTCGTGCGGCAGTATCGCGACTGGGTGTCAGCACCCGCGCGGCACCGAAGAGCCAGGCTCCCTGGGTAGCGCGCCAGGCGACAATATCCCGGGATCGGGCCTGCGGATCAGCCGCCAGGCAGCGCTCGCACACTTCTTCCGGCGGCTGATCGCAGAAGCGCCCGGCGCTATCGATCAAGTTGATGCGGGGACACACCGGTAAAAAATCATGCACGGTTAGATCGTAGGGTATCGCTAGAGCGTCCAGAACCTGCTGGGTCACGTCCTCCAAGCCGATCAGGTGATGCACGTGGGCGCGCTTGATACGCAGCACACGCAGCAGATCGATTAAACGGTCGAGATCGATTTCCCGCTGGAAAGCAAGCGCAGCTGCTTCGCCCGTGCGTTGCCAGGAGAGTGTCAACTCGCCGTCACGCGCAGGCCGTAGCACCAAGACCTCAGCCCAAGGCTCCAACCATCGGGCCAGATCACGGACGTTTCGCTCCACGCCGCCACCGAGGTCGTGAGTGATGAACAATAGGCGTTGCCGGGGTGAGCGGGCCAGGCGCTGCCAGTCGACCCGCTCGCGCAGGTCTCGCGCCGGATCCTCCCGGACGTGCTCTGCCACTATCAGGTCGTAGGCTGGGTGACGCTCGCGAATTGCCGTCCGGGCTTTTGCCACCAGTGCGGCCTTGTCGTCGCCAAAGCTCACACCGCCGCGATGGCCCACGAAGACATCGGCCGCCAAGCGATGGCGCCATCCACGGTAACGAGCGCGCATGCTGAAGTCGTTTTCCTCGCCATAACCGCGCCCGAATGCCTCTGCGTCGAAGAGTCCAATTGCCTCCAGGCAGTCGCGCCGGAGATAAGTGCAATAGCCCACGGAAGTTGGCAGATCCACGCCGGCTCCGGAATTGGTCGCCAGCATCAGAGCGTCAAGCGCCGCAATATCCCAACCATCCGGAAGCGAATTGTCCGAACAGAACAGGGGGTAGCTGCAAATGGTTGCGCCGCTATTCGCAAATGGAGTCACCGTGCCCACGTCCGGAGCTTGATAGGCCGCGGCCCGGAGCCGGTCGAGCCAATCGTTTGCCACCTCGGTGTCACTGTTCAGTAGAACGACGTCCCGGTCTGGGTGCAGAGCCATGCCACGGTTCGCGGAGATCACGTAGCCCTGATTGCACGGATTCTCCAACAGGGTCAGACTTCCTTTCGCGGCGAGTTGCCGCAGCCAGTCCCGCAGAGCCGGATCGGGTCCGCAATCATCGATGACTACTAACTCGAAGGCCACCCTGACTGGCGCGGCTAGAACGGACTCGATACAGTCCTGAGTCTCATCCAAGCCGGCGTAGACCGGTACGATGATGTCCACCGGAGCTGGGCGCGGCACCGGGACAATTACAGGGGCGGACGCGGCTAACTCTGCGGTCTGGGGCGCGCACTCGAAGATGAACTGATAGGTTTCAGCATCTTCGCTCGCGAGCAAGCATTTGCGCACCGGTTCGGCCAAGGTGGCGAGAGTCTCGGGCGAAAACTCACTTTGACCGATCGGTACCCTGACCCGATCGGAAGAGATCTCGTGCCAGCCGCATTCGTCGATGAGTCGCCGCAACGACGTGCGGGTGAAAAGGCGAATCGGGGTCCGGTCCAGCAAACCCTCTGGGTGGTAGCACGGCTCGCCGTTGATCAACTCGGCGATCAGGCCGGCATAAGCCGCATTCAAAACCGCCAGGAGCAACCTCCCTTCCGGCTTGAGCAGCGTCGGGAGGCGACGTAGTAGCGCCTCCGGCGTATTGAGATACTCGATAATATCGGCGCAGATGATGAAGTCATAGCGCGCCTCCCCCACCAGAGCGATGGGGTCATCCAGGTTAAGGTCTGCTACCCAGAGCGAGCGAAAAACTCGCAATCCCTGCGCTGCGCACGCTTGGTTGCCCTTGATGCCATCCACGTAGCAAGCCCGCTGCTGGGCGAGGTGGGCAGCTAACGCCCCCGTTCCAACGCTGATGTCCAAGACCTCTGAACCAGGGCGGACCAATCTGGCGAGGTTTACCAGGGAATCCTGGGCTTCGGGATCAAACTTGCGGTGATGCTGATGAGAGGTGTCTTTCTGCGCCATTGTCTTGATTTCCATGTTTGCCGCTTTAGCCCGCGCTGTAGCCGCGCGAGCGGCAACCGCAGCACAAATTACTGCTCCCTCCAGGCGCCGCTCCCTGCAGGTGGCAGTTCAATTTCGATCAGGGGAATTTTTGCGGCCTGACGTTTTCGGTGGCGCATCTCGATCTGACGGAGGATTTCCTTCAAGATCGTATTCCGCCGGGGAAGGGAATGGTCCAGCAACGCCCGAGCATCGATACCGCTTCACGGCGGTTGGGGCTAGCGGTGAAACCAGCGCTCTTGCAATCCGAACCGCATGGGCATCGTGGTCGGCACCAGAGGATGGTGCCAGCCGCGCCGGTTTCACGGGTTGCCTCATCGGACTCCGTCTGCCGATTAAAGTCGCATTGTCTTTAATTTATCAATAAATATCAAGAATTAGGAGTGACACAACAGGGCAATCTGGCTATGAGGTGGCCGGACCGGGTTGGTCGAAAAGCAGACACAACCGGTAATCCGCGTTGAGGGCGGCGCAGCGTTTGCGGCGACGGATGCTAGTGCAGGGCAGGCCATTGTGGCGCAGCAGGTTGAAGGCCATATGGCGGATCAGGGCCAGGTTTTCCGCCAGCCCGATTACCCTATTTTCACTGTTAAATAACCCGGGAAAACCGTGTGCTCGCCTGTTCGCGCAAGTATCGGTCGAACACCATGCAGATGTTGCGAATCAGCAGCCGGCCCGGCGGTAAAACCTCAATCCCGGTCTCGGATAATGCCAGCAGCCCGTCCGACTGCATATCGGTCAATTCCGCCAGTTCCACTGCGAAGCGATCGCGGAAACAGATCCCGAATTGGCGTTCGATGGCAGCGAATTTCAGCGCGAAGTGGCAAATCAGCTCGGTGATGACCGCCCGCCGCAGCCGGTCGTCGGCATCCAACCGCACGCCCCGAAAGACCGCCAGCCGGTTTTCGTCGATCCGACCGTAATACTCTTCCAGCCCTTTGAGGTTTTGGCTGTAACTGTCGCCGACCATGCCAATAGAGGTCGCGCCGAGCCCGATCAGGTCGCAGTCGGCGTGGGTGCTGTAACCCTGGAAGTTGCGATACAGGGTACCGGCGCGCTGCGCTAGCGCCAACTCGTCGTCGGGTTTGGCGAAGTGATCCATACCGATATAGACATAACCGGCAGCGGTCAGCCGCTCGATCACGGTCCTGAGGATGTCCAACTTAACTGCCGGCGGTGGTAACGCGCTGGCGTCGATCTGGCGCTGGGTTTTGAACAGGTCGGGCAGATGAGCATAGTTGAAGACTGAAACCCGGTCGGGGTCTTGAGCGATGAGCTCGTTCACGGTGCGGTCGAAGCTGGCGACGCTCTGACCCGGCAGGCCATAGATCAAATCCACGCTGATTGATTTGAACCCCTCGCGTCGAGCCGCTTCCATAACCTGCAAGGTGATTTCACGAGGTTGGATACGGTTGACCGCTTTTTGCACCGCCGGCTCGAAATCCTGTACCCCCAAACTCAGTCGATTGAAACCCAGTTCCCGCAGGAGCGCGATGGTGTGGTCATCGGTTTCGCGCGGATCCACTTCGATGGAGTACTCGCCGCTGTCGTCGCCAAGCAGGCGGAAATGTTCGCCAGTCATCCGCATCAGCTCTCGCATTTCGGTCGAGCTGATGAAAGTAGGTGTTCCGCCGCCCCAATGCAGCTGTTCGACCGGCCGACTCCGGTCGAACAGCGCCCCTTGCAAGGCGATTTCCCGGTGTAAGTGATCGAGATAGGGGAGGGTATGGCGACGGTTCTTGGTGATGATTTTGTTGCAGGCGCAGTAGAAACAGACCGTATCGCAGAACGGGATGTGGACATACAGCGACAGCGGCCTACCCGTCGCGTTACTGGCCAGTGCCAGCTCTCGGTATTCCGTTTCGCCGAAACCGGTGTGGAACTGTACAGCGGTCGGGTAGGAGGTGTAGCGAGGACCGGCCTTGTCGTACTTACGAATCAGATCGGGGTCGAAAATGACGGTGGCGTTCATGGTGGCAACAACCAGGGGGCGGATTGGCTCAAGAATAGCCCGGGGCATAACGGGCCCGACTCGCGCAAGCGCCCGACCACGGTGGGGCCGTGGTGGGCTCGGCGACAGTCTGGATGCCCAGGGCGTGGCTCATCGGGCTGAGGGCCGCGACTCGGGCGCGGTTGCTGGAGTTTTCGATCATGTCCTTGAGGGGCTGCCGTGGATCCTGAGAGGAATCGCCTTGAAATTACAGCGCTTTCAATTGCGAGGCGTTTAGGAAAAATACGCCCTGTCCACCGTGCTCGAATTCCAGCCAGGTGAACGGTACGTCGGGAAACGCTTCGCACAGGGCGTATTGGGCGTTGCCGACCTCAACGATCAACACCCCGTCGCGTTGCAGATAGTCGGCGGCCTGGCTGAGGATTTCTGCCACTACATCCAGCCCTTCCGCGCCAGCGGCGAGCCCCAGCCGCGGCTCGTGATGGTACTCAGAAGGCAGATTGTCCAGCTCTTTTTGTCCGACATAGGGCGGGTTGCTGATGATCAGGTCGTAACGGCGGCCCTTCAGCGCCGAGAACAGATCGGACTGAATGGCTTCGACCTGATCGTCCAAGCCATGTTCAGTGATATTACGCCGAGCGACCGCCAAGGCATCGGCGGAGATGTCCGCCAAATCCACTCGCGCGTCGGGAAAGGCATAGGCGCAGGCGATGCCGATGCAGCCGCTGCCGGTACCCAAATCCAAAATGGTTTCCACCTTGCGGCTGTCCGGTAACCACGGTGCGAAATGCCGTTCGATCAGCTCGGCCAGCGGCGAGCGCGGGACCAACACCCGCTCGTCCACATAAAACGGCAAATTCATGAACCAAGCGCGGTTGGTCAGATAGGCAGCCGGCTTGCGTTCCGCGATCCGCCGTTCCAATAATTGAATCGCCGCCTGTTTTTCGGTCGGCGTTAGGTGCGATTGGAGATATTCGGCATGCAGGTCCGGCGGCAAGTACAGCGCGTGCAGCACCAGTGCCGCCGCCTCGTCGATAGCGTTGTCGGTGCCGTGACCAAAGTGTAGGCCAGCCTCGTTCATACGGCTGGCGCCCCAGCGGATTAGGTCGCGAATGGTATGCAGATGGGAGAAGACGTTGTCGTGGTCGGTCATCGAAAAATTCGGTCGGCGAATGAAAGTATCCGGTCCGCTGGCGCAAAGCACGGCCGACGATAGACCGGGCTCGCGGGGCGCGGGGTTGTGCGGGAGCGGTGGGATTCTACCGTTTCGGCGGCAGACCGGATATGCTCCCTGATCGATACCGCCGAGGCAGCCACCGCTGCGTCGGCCAGAGCGTGAAGCATACGGAACCGAGGCAACCGATCATGACCCGTCGTGCGACTGTAATCGGGCTGGTGCTGGCCGGCATGGTGGCGCTGACCGTGGGGCTGATACTGGGCAAATGGTTATTCAGCCGACGGGCAGCGCCGTCGTTGGATATCGCCGGCATCTATCTGCCCGATGCCCAGCCGCTGGAAGCGTTTAACTTAGTCCATCACAGCGGTCGGCCGTTCACGCGCGCCGATTTCCAGGGTAAGTGGACATTCCTGTATTTTGGTTACACCTATTGCCCAGATGTCTGTCCGCTCACACTGGCCGAGTTGAATCGATTACAAAAGCGGTTGGCCGAACAAGGCGCCGACCGCGATACCGCCTATGTGCTGGTGTCGGTGGACCCGCAGCGCGACACGCCGGAGCGGCTGCGGGAATACGTGACCTATTTCAACCCCAAGTTTCAGGGGGTGACCGGGCCGACCGAGGAGTTACGCCGGCTGACTCAGCCGCTGCATGTATTCTATCAACGCGGACCCGATGCGAAAGGCTCGAATTACACGATCGATCACAGCTCGACCATCGCGTTGATCGACCCGTCGGGTCGGCCGCGGGCGATTTTTACCCCGCCGCAGAATCCGGAGCGGATGGCGACCGATTTCCTGAAAATCCGTGCCGCCGTGCCCTGATGGGCCGGTGTCGATCCACGTTTTCCGTTGATGAAATGGAATGACCATGCCCGACTCGATTCCCGCCGATACGTCCGCGACCCTGAGCGACTATCTGCGCAACCTGCCGCAATATCTGTTGCCGCAACGGCTGTTGACCCGCCTGACCTATCGGATAACGCGAGCGCGACTGCCCTGGTTCAAGAATGCGCTGATCCGGGGATTCGCCCAGCATTTTCAAGTCGATCTGGGCGAGGCGTCGGAATCGGATGCGCGCGCCTATCCAGACTTCAACGCCTTCTTCACTCGGTCGCTCAAGCCGGGCATTCGGCCGGTGGCGGCTGGCGACCGGGTGGTGTGCTGCCCAGTGGACGGGGCGGTCAGCCAGATCGGTAACATCGAACAGGATCTATTGTTGCAAGCTAAGGGCCGGACTTTTTCGCTCGCCGCGTTGCTGGGCGGTGATCCCGAGCGGGCCCGGCTGTTTCAGGGCGGGGTCTTCGCGACGCTGTATTTGTCGCCGCGCGATTATCACCGGATACACATGCCACTGGCCGGCCGGCTGCGCGAGATGGTGCATGTTCCCGGCAAGCTGTTCAGTGTGTCGCCGCTGACCACAAAGATGGTGCCCAACCTGTTCGCTCGCAACGAGCGGGTGGCAGCGCTCTTCGACACGCCGGCGGGTCCGATGGCGGTGGTACTGGTCGGCGCGATCAATGTCGCCTCCATCGAAACGGTTTGGGCCGGGCCGATTACGCCGCCGCTCGGTAAAACCCTCTGCTGCTGGCGCTATCCGCCGAACGGCGAGGATGCGGTCAGGCTCGACAAAGGCGCGGAACTCGGCCGGTTCAACATGGGATCCACCGTCATTCTGTTGTTTGGTCGGGACACGGTTTGTTGGGAGCCGGCCATCCAGGCAGGAGCGAAGGTCCGGATGGGGCAACGGTTGAGCGTGGGATAGCGAAGCCGGGCGCGCGTGGATTCAGGCGCGATCCAGCGGAAATGCCAGCACCTCCGCCAGCGACGTTTTCCTCGTCGCCAGCATCACCAACCGGTCGAATCCCAGCGCCACGCCCGCGCAATCGGGCAGGCCGAATTCCAATGCCGCCAGCAAGTGTTCGTCCATCGGCATGATGGGTAGCCCCGCCGCTCGGCGAGCAGCGTTTTCCTGCGCAAAGCGGCGGTGCTGTTCGACCGCGTCGCCGAGTTCGTGGAAGCCGTTGGCGAGCTCGATGCCGTTGATGTACAGCTCGAAACGTTCGCCGACCGGCGGATCGTCCGGTCGCAGCCGAGCCAGTGCCGCTTGCGATGCCGGATAATCATGCACGAAGGTCAAGCGCCCCGATCCCAGCCGGGGCTCGACGCAGTGAGTGAGCAGCAGGTCCAGCCAGGGATCGGGGTCGTCCGGCGGCATCCCGGTGGGTATCGAGATGTTGCGTGTCTCCGCGCAAGCGGCCAGATCCGCAACAGTGGCCCGGTGCGGGTCCAGATTCAGGTGATGCTGAAAAATCTGGCGGTAGCTCAACCGCTCCGGTTCCGCTAGTGCCAGCCGCCCAGCGAGCAACATCCCGACCAGCTCCGCCACTTCGTCCATCAGCCGGTGATGGTCGAAGCCAACCCGATACCATTCCAGCAAGGTAAATTCGGGGTTGTGGCGGGAGCCTGCCTCACCGTCGCGGAACACACGGGCGATCTGATAGATGCAACCGCTACCTGCCGCCAACAACCGCTTCATCGCAAATTCCGGCGAGGTATGCAGATACAGGGGCCGACCGTGTTGCGATCCCGGTCCTGAGTAGCAAGTTTTAAAACTGGCCAAGTGAGGATCGGTGATCGCCGCTGCCGACAGCGCCGGGGTTTCCACCTCCAGCACGCCGCGCGCCGCGAAAAAAGCCCGGATTTGCGCCAGTAACTCGGCGCGCAGCCGCAAGACCGATAAATCGGCGCTGGGTCGCCAGTGATACGCGGTCACGGGTTGGGGCGATATGGCGGTTTTGCGCCCGCGCTATTCCTTGACCCGGGACACGTATTCACCGGTGCGAGTATCCACCTTGATGATTTCGCCGTTTTGCACGAACAGCGGCACTCGGACCACCGCGCCGGTTTCCAAAGTGGCCGGCTTGCCGCCCCCGCCCGAAGTGTCACCACGCACGCCAGGATCGGTTTCGACGATGGCCATGATCACGAAATTGGGCGGTGCCACGCTCAGGGGGACGCCGTTCCACAGGGTCACCTGACAAATGGCTTCTTCCTTGAGCCACTTGGCGGCATCGCTCACGGTGGCGGCATCGGCAGTGATTTGCTCGTAGCTCTGCGGATCCATGAAATGCCAGTATTCGCCGTCGTTGTACAGATATTGCAATTCGACGTCGACCACATCGGCGCCTTCGGCGGTATCGCCCGACTTAAAGGTACGTTCGATGACCCGCCCGGTTTTCAGATTGCGCACCTTGACCCGGTTGAATGCTTGGCCCTTGCCCGGTTTGACGAACTCGTTTTCGACGATGGCGTAAGGGTCGCCATCCAGCATGATCTTCAGCCCGCTCTTGAATTCGTTGGTACTATATGTCGCCATGCAATTGTTGCCTTGGGTTGGAGTGGTAAAGTTATACAACGCGATATGATACTGACAAAAACGGACTCGCGTCAGGTGCCGCGCTGGCAACAGGAGCTGGCTCGGGCAATCACCGAGCCCGCCGAGCTGCTGCGGGAGCTGGCGCTGGACTTGGCACTGTTGCCGGCAGCGCGAGCGGCGGCGGCGCGGTTTCCGCTGCGGGTGCCGCGCGGATTCGTGGCCAGAATGCGTCAGGGTGATCCCGATGATCCTCTGTTGCGCCAGGTGTTGCCGTTGGCGGCGGAACTGTCACCCGTGCCGGGATTCATGGCCGATCCGGTGGACGACCAGGCGGCGCGAGCAGCACCGGGGGTATTGCACAAATACCATGGCCGGGTACTGTTGATTGCCACGGGTGCTTGCGCGATACATTGTCGCTACTGTTTCCGCCGGGAATTCCCTTACTCGGAGAACCATGCCGGAGGGGACTCGTGGCGCCCGGCGCTGAATTATCTCTCGCAAGACCGCAGCCTCCGCGAAGTGATTTTGAGCGGTGGCGACCCGCTGTCCCTATCCGATCGCCGGCTGGGCGCATTGCTGGCGGAATTGGAGCGGATTCCCCACTTGGAACGGTTGCGTATCCATAGCCGGCAACCGATCGTGTTGCCGGAGCGGGTCGATGATGGCTTGCTGGATCTGCTCGCCCGAACTCGGCTACGGCCGATCTTGGTGATTCACGCCAACCATCCTCGGGAAATCGATGAAACCGTCCGGCGGGTGCTGGAGCGGTTGGCGGGCATTGGTGTTACACTATTAAATCAGTCGGTTTTGCTACGCGGGGTGAACGACACAGTACCGACCTTGGTGGAGCTAAGCGAAGTGCTGTTCGCGGCCCGCGTTCTGCCTTATTACCTGCACCTACTCGACCGAGTGCAGGGGGCGGCCCATTATGAGGTGAACGAAACTGAGGCATCGACTATCATGGAAGTCCTTCGCCAGCGCTTGCCGGGCTATCTGGTCCCCAGGCTGGTGCGAGAGCAGCCAGGACAACTGGCCAAGACCCCGCTATGAGAATGCGGCCGGCAACAGCCCCCTCGCAGCCGGGGATTCTGGCCATCAATAGAGGTTGGACGCGTGTCTGAGCCTTCCATCATTAACCTGCTCATCGTAGATCGTTCCCAATCCGATATCGACCATATCGTCAAGACGCTGCGAGGAGATGGTTATCAACTCGAACTGACTGAAACCGACAAAGCCGAGGATGCCCGTAGCGCGATCGACTATCAGCCGCTGGACCTGATCCTGCTGCGGGTCACCGAGGATTTGCCTACCATCGCCGAAACGCGTCTGATGACCGCTGAATCGGGACAGGATATTCCGATCATTACGGTGGTGGATGACGAGCACCGCGGGCACTACAGACCGGCCCGCCTGTTGGAAGAAGGCGCCGATGACTATATCTACCTGGACGATGCGGATCACTTGGTAGCGGTCGTTCGCAAGGAATTGCGCCACTTGCAGACTCGCAGGAACGGACGCTCCTTCGAAGTCCGCTTCAACGAGAGCAAAAATCGCACCCAGATCTTGCTGGAAAACGTCGATGAAGCGATCGCCTACATTCACGAAGGCGTTCATGCCTACGCTAATCCCACCTATCTCCGGCTTTTCGGTTACCAACGCAAGGAAGATCTGGCCCAGATTCAGCTGGTTCACATGGTGCCACCGGTCTACCGGGACGCGCTAAAAAGCGTGCTGCGCCGGAGCATTCGTTCTGGCAAAGCCATCGAGCCGGTGGAGATGGTCGGCGTGCGCAGCAACGGGCAAACGCTCCCCATCTTGCTGGAGTGCGCGCCGACCCGGATGAATGACGAACCCTGCACCCAAATCATCGTTCGGGAAATCGGGCCGGAGAAGCAAGTCCATAACAAGCAGCTCGAGGATTTGCTCAAGTACGATGACGCGACTGGCCTGTACAGTCGCCGGTTTTTTCTGGAAACTCTGGAGCTTGGCCACGAAGGTAGTGTGCTATATGTCCTGTTCACCGACTATGCTGCGATTCGTTACGCCATAGGGTTTGAGGCCGTCGATCAGTTCGCGCGCGAAGCCGCTATTCTAGTCAAGGGGTTACTGTCCTCTGGAGACATCGCCGCTCATTTTGCCAGCGGGGTGTTCGTGGTTTATTTGCCGGCCGGCTCATCGAGCGATCCGGTGCCGTTGGCCGAACGTATCTGCACTGCCATCGCTCAAAACACTTTCCAAGTTGCCGGCAAAATGTTCACGACGACGTGTTGCATTGGTGCCTGCAGGATCCGGGATAAAGAGGAAACCGCCGTGCAAATCCTGTTGCACGCCGACCGCGCTTGCGAGATGGCCCGGCAAAAGGGCGGCAACCAAGTCGAGCTTTACGTGCCGCCCCGACAGGAAAAAAAGGGCACGATCAGCCCGCAAGACGAAGCCGTTATTCGGCTGATTCGAGATGCACTGACCAAGGGGTATTTGAAGCTGAGCTATCAGCCCATTGTCAGCTTCGAAACCGCCGACGAGGCGCGCTATAAGGTTTATCTTGAGATATTAGATGGAGAAGGTGGCAATCCGCAGCCCATGGACAAGCTAGGCACGGTGGCGGCCCGTTATGGTGCGATGGGTGCCTTGGACAAGTGGACTCTGATTCGGGGGTTATCCACCTTGATGGAAATCCTGCAAGCGGGTGGCAAGCCCCCCGTCCTATTCGTGCGAGTATCATACAATTCCATCGTGGATAAGGATTTTTTTGATTGGCTCAGCAAGCGTTTCAAGGATAGCGGATTACCGGGCCGGTATTTGGTGCTGGAGATCAAGGAAGACAACGCCGAGGAATATTTCGAGGAAGCCAAGCTGTTGCGCAGCCGCTTGCGAGAACTGGGCTGCGGCATGGCGCTGTCTCATTTCGGGGGTAAGGCGCATTCCGACCGCTTGCTCAAGGAAATAGTGCCCGATTACATCAAGCTGGATGGCAACCTGATCGAGCGGCTTGCCAAGACTAAGGATGAAACCAGTCGCCGATCGATGGCGATGTTGCTGACCGAGCAGGTGCAGAGTTTGAACATCCGGGTGGTGGCGGCCGGCGTTTCGACGGCGCCGCAAATGGCCAGTATTTGGCAGTTCGGCGTCACCCTGGTGCAAGGCAGCATGGTCGCCGAGGCCGGACCCCGGCTGGATTTCGATTTCAGGCAATACGCGAGCTAAAGCCCGCCGTCGAACGAATGACCACGGCGGTGACCCTGCCGTGACCTTTGCCCGGCTTGCGTTATCGCTGCGGCTGCCGTCGCAGTGCCGCGATGCGTTCTTCCAGTGGCGGATGGGTCATCAACAGCTTGCGCAAGCCTTCGCCCAAGCCACCGTTGATCCCAAACGCCGCCATCTGTGAGGGCAACTGAGACGGTTCGTGCAGTTGCCGCAGCCGCTCCAGCGCTGCGATCATCTTGCCGCGACCGGCCAGGCGGGCGCCGCCCGCGTCGGCGTGAAACTCGCGATAGCGGCTAAACCACATCACAATCAGCGAGGCTAGGAAGCCGAACACCAATTCCAGCACCATGCTGGTGATGTAGTAACCGATGCCAGGACCGCGATATTCTTCGCTGTTGCGGGATGATAGCGCTTGATCCAGCAGGTAACCGACCACCCGTGACAGAGCGATCACGAAGGTGTTCAGCACGCCCTGCAGCAGGCTCAGCGTTACCATGTCGCCGTTCGCGACATGACTGACCTCGTGACCCAGTACCGCTTCCGCCTCCTCGGCGGTCATCTGTTGCAGCAGGCCGGTGCTGATCGCCACCAGCGCCGAATTGCGGTTGGCGCCGGTCGCAAAGGCGTTTGGTTCCGGTGAGTCATAGATAGCGACATCCGGCATTCCGATCCCGGCCGCCTGGGCCTGACGCTGGACGGTTTCGACCAACCAACGTTCGGTTGGGTTGCGTGGCTGCTCGATGACCTGTGCGCCGACCGACATCTTGGCGATCGATTTCGACATCAGCAGCGAAATCAGCGAGCCGCCCATGCCGAAGAGGGCGGCGAAAATGAGCAGGCTGGTGAGATTGAGTCCTGACTGATACAGAAAGCGGTCCACGCCCAGCAGTCGGGCAATAATGCCGAGCAGCAGGACGACCGCCAAGTTGGTGGCGATAAACAGCACGATGCGTTTCATGGCAACACTCCGTTGAAGCGATTTGACAGCAACTGTATGGGCGCGTCGGCGGAAATTGCAAGCGCGCTGCGCCGGGTCTGACCAGAGGCACAGCCAGTTCGTTCACGGATCGGAGCGGCGGGTCAGAAACATGGCATCGCCGTAGCTGAAAAATCGATAACGCTGCTCGACCGCGTGACGGTAGGCGTTCAAAATTGCCGCTTGGCCGGCGAAGGCCGCAACCAGCATCAACAAGGTGGATTCCGGCAGGTGAAAGTTGGTGATCAAGGCATCCACGCAGCGAAAGCGGTAGCCGGGATGAATGAAAATACGGGTTTCGCCGCGCCAGGGTTGTGGAATGCCAGCGTCGTCGGCGACAGTTTCCAGCGCTCGGACTGCCGTGGTGCCGACCGCGATCACCCGGCCGCCGGCCGCCCGCGCCGCCCGCACTCGCTCACCAACCTCGGCGCCAACTTCGATCCGCTCGGCGTGCATGACGTGTTCGCTGATGCGATCGACCCGCAACGGCTGAAAGGTACCGGCGCCGACATGCAAAGTGATGAACGTCTGCGCCGTGCCCGTGGCAGCGATCCGATCCAGCAAGCGCTGGTCGAAATGAAGACCTGCCGTGGGCGCGGCCACCGCGCCGGGCTGGCGGGCGTAGACGGTTTGATAGCGTTCGCGGTCAGCGGCGGTTGGCGGGCGGGCGATGTAAGGCGGCAGCGGGATCTGGCCGTGTTGTTCCAGCAGCGCCAGCAACGGCTGATCGCTTTCCATGCGGATTTCGAACAGGTCGTTATGCCGGCCCAGCACGGTGGCGCTGAAGCCAGCATCGAACCACAGCAAGCTGCTTTCCCGCGGGGGTTTGCTGACGCGGAGGTGAACCAGCGCCCGTCGCTCGTCCAGCAGCCGTTCCACCAACAGTTCGAATCGGCCACCGCTAGCCTTGTGGCCGCGCAGGCGCGCGGGAATCACCCGGGTATCGTTGAATACCAGCAGGTCACCGGCGCGCAGCAGATCCGGCAATTCGGCGAACGATCGGTCGTGGAATTCTCCAGTCGGGCCGTCCAGGGTCAGCAGTCGGCTGTCGCCGCGCTGGAGTGGCGGCTGCTGGGCGATCAGCTCGGGCGGCAGGTCGAAGTGGAAATCCTGACGCTTCGGTTCGTGGGTAGGTGCCACCGGTTGGCGCTGATCTTGTATTTCAGTTGCCGCCTGGTCGTTGTGGAACCCTGATTGTCGCTTACACTCTGAACCAATCATTCCATGCCATGATGCGAGTTATTGAAATGCAAAAGACGTTATTGATCGCCGCCGTTCTCTATTCCGCTGGTGCCCTGGCTGCGGACCCGGCCTCTGTGCCCACCCCCGCCGCTGGCGCTTCCGTCGCTGTTCCAACTCCGGCACCTGCGGTCAAGCGGCCCGACCTTACCCGGCTGCAAACCGTCCTGAAGGACGAAAAGCCCGATAGCGTCACTGTTACCCCGATTCCTGGGATTTACGAGGTGGTGATCGGTGGACAAGTGCTTTATTTGAGCGAAGACGGGCGCTTCGCGATACAGGGTGAAATTGTGGATTTGGGCTCCCGCGACAATCTGACGGAAAACCGTCGCAGCGAGATACGCAGCAAGGCTATCGCTGACATTGGCGAAGACAAGATGGTGGTTTTCACGCCCGAGGGGCCAGTCAAGCACACCGTTACCGTATTTACCGATATCGACTGCGGTTACTGTCGCAAGATGCACACGCAAATGGCCGGCTACAATAAAGAGGGCATCAAGATACGCTACCTGTGGTTCCCACGCGAGGGGATCGGTTCGGAATCTTACAACAAAGCGGTGTCAGTCTGGTGCGCGGACGACCGGCGCGATGCATTGACCAAGGCCAAGCGCGGCGAGAGCGTCGAGCACAAAACTTGCGACAACCCGGTCCAGGCGGAATACGAGTTGGGTCAGAAACTGGGGGTGCGCGGCACGCCCAGCTTGGTCCTAGAATCTGGCGAGATGATTCCCGGCTATGTTTCACCCACCCAACTGGTGCAATTCCTGGCGGATTCCAAGGGCAAGCCAGCCAAGCCTATCAGCCAGCCTTGAAACGCGGCTTTCATAAAATAAGCGGGGGCCGATGGTCACCGCTTGGGTTACGTCATGTTTTTCGATCAGAAAATCCACCCGCTCAATTTTGATCGTGCCGACAGGTTGACCGTCTTGGATGACGTGGTCGAACTGAGCGGCCCCGGCATTCAACTGCGGATCGCTTGCGCCGCTGTCGCCGACGGTTGTTTACGGCTGCGGTTTGAAAATACCCGAGCCGCCGAGCCATGTCAGTATTCGGACGCCGTGCTACCGGCGTATCGGGCAGGGCCAGCCGTGATGCCGCGACAAGCCAGAGAAGGGGTGACGTTCGGGACGACGGCCGGTCAGATCGAATTGAAGCCGGCGCACCTGCGGTTGGAGATGGCCGGCGTCTCGCTGGCGACCGTCGCCGATGGGATCGGCAGCTGTGGCGAAGCGTTATTGCTGAATTTTGCCCTGATCGGCGTCGAGGGCTGCTATGGCTTCGGCGAGCGAACTCGGCATCTCAACAAGCTCGGCGACAGTGCCAATTTTCTGACCGTCGATGTGGTCGCGGTCTTTCGCCATACCTATGATCGCGACGATTACGACCCGACTTATGTTTCCATTCCCCTGGCTATTCTCAAAATCGGCGAGCGGTTTCTAGGTCTATTTTTCGACAACGCCGGTCAGGCGATCATGGACGCGGGCAAATCTCGGCCGAGCGAATTCTGGTATCAATCCTTTGGCGGTCCGACGGACCTCTACCTGTTGGCGGGGCCAACGCTGCGCGACGTGACGCGGCGCTACGCGGCGTTGACCGGTCGAGCGCCGCTGCCGCCGCTGTGGGCGTTGGGCTACCACCAATGCCGCTGGGGCTATCAACATGAGGGGGAATTTCGGGAATTGGTCGAGCGGTTCGCCGCTGCCGATCTGCCAGTCAGTGCTTTGTGGTACGACATCGATTACATGGATGAGTATCGGCTGTTCACCTGGGATCGGGTCGATTTTCCCGATCCCGCCGCCTTGAACCGCGACCTGAAGGCTGCTGGCATCCGCGCTGTGACGATTGTGGATCCGGGCGTGAAGCGTGAACCAGGCTATTCCGTCTACGACAGTGGGCGGGCACAGGATGTCTTTTGCAAGACGGCCAGCGGGCGCGAGTATGTCGGTAAGGTTTGGCCGGGTGACACGGTATTTCCCGACTTTACCTTGGAGGGTGCCCGCGACTGGTGGGGCGGCTGGCTGGCGGATTTCATGCGCGACGGTGCGGTGGACGGCGTGTGGCTGGACATGAACGATCCCGCCACCGGCTACAGCCGCACCGAAGAAATGCGTTTTGATCGTGGCATGATCCCCCATGACCGCTACCACAACCAGTACGCGCATTTCATGGCGATGGCGAGCCGGGCCGCCTGCGAGCGGACCGATCCCGAGGGCCGGCCCTTTCTGTTGACCCGCAGTGCCTGTGCCGGTACCCAACGTTACAGCGCGGTGTGGACCGGCGACAATGCCAGCAATTGGCGTCATCTGCGGATGGCGTTGCCGTGTTCGTTGAATCTGAGCCTGTCGGGCGTCGCGTTCAACGGTCCTGACGTGGGCGGCTTCATGGATGATACCAACGCCGAATTATTAGTGCGCTGGCATCAGGCGTGTTGTCTGTTCCCGTTCTTTCGCAACCATTCGGCTCGCAGTTCCCGCTCGCAGGAACCGTGGCGGTTCGGACCGGGCGTCTTAGCGGCGATACGCGGTGCCATCCGTACCCGCTACCGGTTGCTGCCATATCTCTACCAGTGCTTTTTTGCCCATTGGCGGGATGGCGACCCAGTAATCCGGCCGTTGCTGTACCACTATGACCGACCCGATTACGCTCGTTTGGACGATCAATATCTGGTGGGCGATGCGCTGCTGGTCGCACCGATTCTGCATGGTGAGGGACAACAACCGGAAATGATCCGCAACGGCGTAAAATATCAGGAACGCCGGGTGATGTTGCCGCCAGGCTGGTGGTTCGATTTGAATCGCGGAGTCTGGATCGGCGGCGAGCGAATGCTGACTTACACCGCCGCGTTGGAGGAGCTACCGCTGTTCGTTCGGGACGGTGCGGTGCTGCCGTATTTTGCCGGGCCGCTGCGCAACGGCTGCATGGATTTGAGCGCCGTTGAGCTGCACTTGTTCTGCCACGAACAGCCCGCGCGGTTCGAATACGTTCTCGATGATCAAAAAACCCAACGTTATGAAACCGGCGCGTGGAGTAGCGCAGGCATCACGGCCAAGGTCCAGGAGGATCGGTTAATGGTGACTGTCGTTGAAACGGGCCATTATCCACGCGAGACGGTCACCTTTACCCCGGTCATATACGGTCGGCCGGAAGTCCAGGAGCTGGAACTGACGCTCAACGGCCGTACCGTGACACGGCCATTGCAAACCGAGCAGCGGGAATGGTTGTGTCGAATGCTGCCGGTGCGGGCTTGATCCTTCGTCTCGCGTCTTTCCTTCGGAAAAACGGCCTGGATGGACCAAACCCAGGCCGGTGATCGCCATCCTGTAGCGGTGCGGTCGATACGCTCAGTTTCGTAGCCGAAAGCGAATCCGCTGAGTCACGACTCCTTTTCCATTGGACGGATAAAAACGCCAGCGCGATACGGTCCGTCGCGCTTCCTGATCCAACGATTCGTTGCCGCTGCTTTCTGCGATATCGATCGTCTCAACGCGCCCTATTTCGTTGACCGTAAGCCGTAGCAATACCTGTCCCTCGATACCACGTTGGCGCGCCAGCGGCGGATAACGCGGCGGCGGATTGCCCGGCATGGGTTGCAAACGGGCTTCCATCGCGGGAGAGGGCGAGGACTGATGAACCGAAGGCGTCATCGAACTTTTAAGATTGTTACCTGGCGCTTTTTCGCCGCTATCCGCCTGTTCCCCACCTTTAGGCAAGTTTGGGATGTTCGGCGCGGGCGATGCGGCTGCCGTGCGAGCCGGTCGCGGGCGTGCCGGATGAGTCGTTGAGTCCTTGGCGGTGGCTTTGGTTACCGCTGGAGACGGCGTGGCTTGTTTGGGCCGTTTCGGTTTGGCCACGCGCGCCGGACGCGGTGGTGTCGTATCGTGGCGTTCGCGCAGGTCTGGTTTGGTCTGTGGGATGGATGGCGACGATGGCAATGCGGGTTCGGGTATCGGCTCGACAGGTGCGGGAGGTACAGCGGACGCAGCGGGCGCGGGCGGCGACTCGGGCGTAATGGATTCCTGGGATTGCTGTGCTGGAGCGGCAGGTGCTGGAGTTACCAGCATCATCTGCAATACGGTCGGCGGTTTGAAGGTCGGCTGCCACGCGACCGGTAGAGAGAGCAGGCCAAGATGCATGCTAACCGACAAGCAGATTGCAAGCCCCAGACGAGCCGATTCGACATCGTGCCCCGTGCTGCCAGCGTTCATCCAGGGTGCTCTCGATCGCGAGAATGTCGCTGCCATGGCAGTACGTAACGCTGACTCTCGTATTCGCCTTGCAAAGCCGTCACGCGATAGGTATCGGCCAAGTGGTGCGTGGTGAGCACGGATTCTGTCGCGCCACTGGCGACGAGCCTCCCATCCCGCAACAACACCAGTTCGTCGCAGAATCGAGCGGCCAGGGTCAAGTCATGCAAAACGATGATGACCGCCGCGCCAGTATCGGCATGATCGCGTAATAATTCCATCACTCGCAATTGATGGTAAGGATCGAGCGAAGCAACCGGCTCATCGGCCAAGACCAACGGTGCTTCCACCGCCAGCACCCGCGCCAATAGGGCTCGCGCCCGCTCACCGCCCGATAGAGTGTCGAACGGGCGTTCGGCCAGTGCTGCGATGCCGGTGCGTTCTAGTGCGGACGCGACTGCCAAGCGGTCGGCCGCTGCGGGCGGATGCCAGGGTGCCTGATGCGGCAAGCGTCCCAACTCGACTAGACGGCGCACGGTTAACGGCCAGTGAGCGGTTTGGCCTTGGGGTAGATAGGCCAAGGCGCGAGCCCGTTCCCGCCGGTTCAACCGCGCCAACGAGCGTCCCTGAATCCGTATTTCGCCTTGAAATGGCCGCAAGCCCGCCAATGCCGCCAGGAGCGTGGTCTTGCCAGCGCCATTTGGACCGAGCAGTGCCAGCATCTGGCCGGCGGCGACCCGTAGCCCGACTCCGTTCACCACTGGCCGCCCGGCCAGGGCGACACGGATTTGATCGGCTTCCAACAGTATCATGGCGCTGTCCGGCGCGTGTAGAGCAACAGGTGGATGAAAAACGGCACCCCAAGCAACGCGGTCACTACCCCCAGCATCAATTCCTGACGGGTTGGGATCAACCGTACCGCCAAATCCGCTGCCGCCAGCAACGCGGCGCCGGTCAAAGCCGCCGGTAGCAGGATTCGACTCGGCTGATAGCCGAGCCAGGGCCGGAGCAGATGTGGCGCGATCAGCCCGACGAAGCCGACGGTGCCGGTGACCGCCGTGGCGGCACCCACGGTCAGCGCCGTGCCGCCGATCACGCGCGCGTGCAGCCAACCGATCCCGACGCCGAGACTGCGGGCGGCATCTTCGCCCAAGGTCAGTGCGTCCAATTCCCGGCCGGCGCTCAACAACAGTGCCCAACCGACGGCCATGAACGGTATGGCCAAGGCAACGTCGGACAAACCCCGGTCGCGCAGCGAACCGAGCAACCATAACACCATTTCGCTCAACGCCAACGGATTGGGCGCCAGATTCAGGGCCAGCGACGTTAAGGCTATCGCCAGGCTCGATACCGCCACCCCCGCCAAAATCAAGGACAAGGGATTGGAATCGCGCGCCGCCAGCAATGCCAGGATCACGGTAGCCAACAGCGCGCCGAGCAGCGCGCAGCTCGGCAGCGCCCAAACCGTGACGCGAGCGAGTCCAAAATACAAGGCCAGCACCGCACCCAGTCCGGCACTGGCCGAGACGCCGAGAATCCCCGGTTCGGCCAGCGGGTTGCGCAACAAGCCTTGCAGCGCGGCGCCGCTGAGACCTAACGACGTGCCGACCAGCAAACCCAGCAACACTCTTGGCAAGCGGATTTCCAGCACGATGATCGCCAGTCGTGGATCGCCGTCGATCAAGTGCAGCAGGGTTTGCCACGGATTCAACGGCAGACTGCCCAACAACAAGCCGGCGACCGTCAGCCCGACCAGTAGCATGGCCAAACCGAGGCTGATCCGTCGATAACGCTGGCTATCGGTCGAAGCGGTCATGGAACGCTCTCCGGTACCGGTAAGCGTTCGGCGATGTAATCGGCGGCTTCGGTCAGGAACCAGCCGCTACAGATCCAGTAGCGATCCGGCACGGCGATCGTCGGCAATCGGGTCAACAGACGGCGGAATACGGGATGTCGCGCGAACGCCATCCGCAAGGTGTCTCCGCCCTGGTCGAAAAAGCCCATGATGATCAAATCGGGTTCGGCGAGCGCCAACTGCTCCAGCTTGAAGGTTCCCCAACCCTGTAGACCCAAGGTGGTTGCCAGATTGCGCGTGCCGGCTGCTTGCAACACAGCGTCGATAAAAGTGCCTGCGCCAGCGCTACCGCCATCGGGCAGAAAATAGGCGGCGAGCGGCGGTCGAGCTGCCAGGCGGCGGGCTGCCAGGCGTTCCAGTTGTGCCTCCATCTCGGCCACTCGCGCTTCTCCTTGTGCGGGACGCCCGAGCGCGGCGGCGACGGTGCGGGTCGTTGCCGCGATCTCGGCCCAACTGTCGGGTAATGGCAGCTGGATCACCCGGATGCCGAGCCGTTCCAGTCGCTCGCTGGTACGCAGGGGTAGCCAGCGATCAGTCAGCACCAATTCAGCCTGCAATGCCACCAGTTCCTCGCTATCGCCGCGATGGGTTGGGTAACGGGTTGCTTGGGCGGCGAACAGGGATTGACTCGGATCGGCGGCATCAGGCGAAACGGCGACGATTTGCGCGGGATCGGCTAGTCCCAATAGATATTGATCGGCGCACGCGGTCAACGAGGCCGCTCGCGGCAATGCCGCCAGCGCCAGCATCGGTGAGCCGAGCAAGACCAGTCCCAGCAGGCACGCCAATCGCTGATTGCCACCCACACGCATGGCCATGTTCAAAAGCGGTAGCGCGCGCCGAGATAAAGCCCGCGTTCGGTGCCGCTGTAGCCAAGTACGTCTTCATATTGTTCGTCGAACAGATTTTCGATCCGCCCGTACCATTGCCAACGGTCATTCCATTGATAACTGGCCGCCAGATTCACCACGGTGTAACCATCGAGCGTTACCGGGGTCGTGGCGAAGGTTTCCGAATCGAAAGCGGTATCGGTGAAGGAACCGCTGTGGCGGACCGCCAGATTGAGGTTGGTGCGGTCGGTGGCCCGATAGTTGAGATTGAGACTGGTGAGGTGACGCGGTCGGCGCGGTATAGCCTGGCCTTCGGAATCCTCGGCGTCGGTATAGGTGTAGGCCAGGGTTCCATTGAGTTTAGGGGCCAGCTCAGCGTTGATGCTCAGTTCGATTCCACGGGTACGACTTTCGCCGGGCAGGTTGATTACCGTGCGTCCGGCGCCGACGATGATGTTATCGATACGATTGTGGAAGCCGGTCACGTCGAATCGCAGCCGTTGATCGAGCAGGGCTTGTTCCCAACCGATATCGAAACCGCGACTCTCTTCCGGTTGCAGATCGGGATTGCCTTGAAAATCACCGGAAAAACCGAACAGCTCGGTCAGCGTCGGATTTTTGACCGCCGTGCCGTAACTGGCGTGCAGGCGGGCGCCGGTAGCTGGCCAGAGATAAGCAGCGGTTAGCCGATAAGTGTCGGCGTCGTCGAAGCGATCATTGGAATCGTGCCGCGCACCGACGGTCAGGAACAAGCGTTCTGCCAGGCCCAAGCCGTATTGCAAGGCGAGACCGGTATTATGGATTGAGTTGCTGGCGAAATAGGTGTTGCGCGCTTCGTCCTGTTTGTCCTTGACCAGGACAGTCAAGGTCTGCTCGGCGCCAGGCGTCGAGAGGAAATAGTTGCTTTGATAGTCGATTTGATTGGAATGACTGGTGCTGTCGAACGCCTCGAACCCGGTGCTGTCGGTTTTGCTGTCGAGGTCGTAGCGGGAAGCGCCGAGCAAATGTTCCCAAGCACCGCCGAACAGGGTGAAACGGCCTTGCAGGCGCAACAGATTTTGCCGGCTGTCGGCCTGGTCATTGCTGTCGACCACCGGGCGGATACTGCCGCCGAGGAAAGCGTCGAAGTCCGAGCGGGTGTGGGTATAGCGTTCCATCACGCTCAATTCCAGATTGTCGTGCGGGCGGGCGCTGCCTTTGAACAGCAACGTGCCGATGGTAGTGGCGTCATCCTCGCTGTTGCCGCGCCAGGCGCTACCGGCAGACCAGCCGTTGGTATCGAACCACGTTCCGCTGAGTAGGGCATCGTAGCGGTCACCGCGTCCACCCACGCTACCGGCGGCTTGCCGGGTGGCGAAACTACCCGCTTCAAGACGGGCGCTGGCTTGCCACGGTTGTTGGGCGCGGCGGGTGATGATATTGATGACGCCGCCGATGGCGGAACTGCCCCACAGCACGCTTTGCGGACCGCGCAATATTTCGATCCGTTCGACCTCCAGGTCCAGCAGGTTGCTGAAATCGAAAGCGCCGCCATCAGGATTGTTGACTTCCACGCCATCGATCAATACCAGTGTCTGGTTGGATTCGGCGCCGCGCAAATAGACTTCGGTCAGGGCACCGGGGCCGCCGCTGCGGCTGACTGTCGCACCCGGCACATCGCGCAAGGCGTCGGCCACCACGCGAATTTGCCGTTGTTCCAATTCTTGCTCGGTCAACACGGTGATCGCACTGCCGGATTGTTCGGCTGGGATCGGAACTCGGGTCGCGGTGACCACCAGCTCCGGGAGTGACTCCTGTGCTGCCGCGCTACTGCCGAAGCTGGCCAGTAGACCGAGCGCGGCGAGCGATGGGGCAAAACGATGACAGTCGATGCAATAGACGTTCATGGCGATCGCGTTTCCTATTGGAGTTATCGTCGAACCGGCTACAGAAGCCGGTCCATTGTTTGCTGGAAACATGCGATCGCCGGTCGGTTGACCGGCCTGCTGGAAGAGCGGAAAACGCTTTTGCGAAGAAAAGCATCGGCCTGCCGTTGGCGAGCGCTCGGTTTCCCGCATCGCCAAAACGGAGGACCGTCCCGTCGAAAGCTCCCGTTCGACGGCTAGGCGACGCCTGGGACGGCAGGTCTCCTGGCTGGCGGGTCGGTGCCGGGCGTTCGGCCTTCCCAGTTGCCCAGTGGCCTTGTACGAACGCCGGCTCGCCGCTCACAGTTGCGGGGACAGCCGCGGATTCGACCGGCCGAGCCGGTTTTACCGCGTTCCCTTTTAATCCCGTTGGGGGAACCGTCTTACCAAATAGAGTAACGGCGTTGGAGCGCGTTTGGCAATCCGGGTGTGCTTTCGGGCTGCGAGTACAGGAAGGAGGAAAGCGATTGTAGACCGCTTAAATGCTGGAACCGGGATCGCGTTCTTCGATCTTGGCGCGCTCCCACAAGGCGTCCATTTCCGCCAACGTCGATTGCGCGGGCACCCGATCGGTTTCCGCCAGCCACGCTTCGATCCGCCGAAACCGCCGCTCGAATTTAGCATTGGTCCCGCGTAGCGCCGTTTCCGGATCGAGCTGGAGATGGCGGGCCAGATTGGCGACAGCGAACAGCACATCGCCCAGTTCGTCGGCCAGTCGTTCCGACGACGATTGGGCGGCGATTTCGTGGCGAATTTCGGCGATTTCTTCCTGAATCTTGGCCAGGATCGGCTCTACCGCGCCCCAATCGAAGCCGACCTTGCTGGCTTTTTTTTGCAGCTTGACCGCGCGGGTCAGCGCCGGCAGCGCCAGCGGCACGCCATCCAGCGTACCAGCGGGCTGCTCGGGCTTTTCGGCGGCTTTGATCCGTTCCCAGGCCGCCATTCGCTCGGCGGCATCGGCATACTGTTCGTCGCCGAAGACATGCGGGTGGCGGCGAGTCATCTTTTCGACGATGCCGCCCGCCACGTCGGCGAAATCGAAACGGCCTTCCTCGCGGGCGAGCTGGGCGTAGAACACGACCTGAAACAGTAAATCGCCCAGCTCCGCTTTCAATTCGTCCCAGTCCTCGCGGGCGATGGCGTCGGCAACTTCGTAGGCTTCCTCGATGGTGTGAGGCACGATGGTGGCGTAGGTTTGTTCCCGATCCCACGGACAACCGTTGTCGGGATCGCGCAACCGCGCCATCACGACCAATAGTTCTTCCAATTCCCGCATTGCATGTTCCCCATGAAAATTTTCCCTACCGTAACCCGCCCTCATTCGTTCGGGCAAGTCCAGGGATGATTGCGAAATCGCAATGCTAGACATCTGTATAGCGATATAGACTCGACCGCATTAAAAATTCAATGGGTATTATGCGGAGAAAGCCATGATTTTCAAATTGATGGATTATCGTTGTCATGCCGTTCGTTTATGGTTGGCGTTGGTTCTGACGATGATGGCCGGTAGTGCCTGGGCGCAAACGACCGATCTCAGCACCGAGGAAATTCAGACCCTGACCTTCATGCGTGAAGAGGAAAAGTTGGCACGGGATGTTTACTTGACCCTGAATGCCCGCTGGGCACAGCCTGTATTGGCCAATATTGCCGAATCCGAGCAACGGCATATGGATGCGATGCTGGCGTTGCTCGATCAGTACCAGTTGGCTGATCCTGCGAGTCCGGAGGTAGGGATTTTCAACAATACCGATTTACAGGCTCTGTATGAGCAGTTGATCGCTCGCGGTCGGCAGTCCGCCTTGGAAGCGTTGTACGTGGGCGCGGCGATCGAGGAGATCGATATTCTCGATTTGCAGCGGGCTATCGCCGAGACGAATCATACCGATTTGCAGCAGAGTTATGAAAATCTGCTGGCAGGGTCAAACAATCATTTGCGTGCGTTTGTCCGCAATATAGAAAACCAGGGGTTGGTTTATGAACCGCAGTATTTGAGCGTCGAACAGCTCGAAGCGATCTTGGCGGCACCCACTCAGCGTACCAATCCAAGGAATCGCGGCCAAAATGGCGGACAGGGTCGTTAACGCCCCCGTCGTTTGCCGGCGCCGCACGGACTGCCTTGAGTCAATGCACACTGCGGTCGGCGGTCGGGCGGGGGGCTGGCTGGAGAGGGACCGCGTGCCGTTCGCCCGCCATCGGCGCGCGGCGGCAAGCCGGTGTGCTGGGTCAGCGCGCGTTGCGGGCCGTGCTTGCGGCCGGTACGGGCGCCTTCGCCACCGCCGAGCCCGGTACCGGACGGTTGCCAGAGTGGAATCAAGTGTCGTTTACCGTTGCCGATCAGATCGGCGTGGCCCATGCGACGGAGCGTCTCGCGCAACAACGGCCAGTTCTCGGGATCGTGGTAGCGCAGAAACGCTTTGTGCAACCGCCGCTGTTTCAAGCCCTTAGGCGCGGTGACCGTCTCGCCTCGGTCGCGGTGGATGCCTTTCAGCGGATTGCGGCCGGTATGGTACATGGTGGTGGCCAGCGCCATTGGGCTGGGCAAAAAAGCCTGGACTTGATCGGCCCGGAAACCATTGCGTTTCAGCCATAAGGCGAGATTCAGCATATCTTCGTCGGTGGTACCGGGATGGGCGGCGATAAAGTAGGGAATGAGGTATTGTTCCTTGCCGGCTTCCTTCGAAAATTTTTCAAACAGCGCCTTGAACGTATCGTAAGCGCCGAGGCCGGGTTTCATCATCTTCGATAGCGGGCCCGCTTCGGTGTGTTCGGGGGCAATCTTCAGATAACCGCCGACGTGATGGGTGACCAATTCGCGAACGTAGGCAGGATCGCGGATCGCCAGATCGTAACGTACTCCGGAGGCGATCAAGATTTTCTTGATACCCGGCAATTCCCGTGCTTTGCGGTATAAACCGATTAGAGCAGAGTGATCGGTATCGAGGTTCGGGCAGATGTCCGGGTGGACGCAGGACAGCTTGCGGCAGCTTTGTTCGATCTCGCGCGATTTGCAGGCGATGCGGTACATGTTGGCGGTCGGCCCGCCGAGGTCGGAGATGACACCGGTAAAACCGGGTGTCCGGTCGCGAATTTCCTCGACCTCGCGCAGAATCGAGCGTTCCGATCGGGATTGGATGATGCGGCCTTCGTGTTCGGTGATCGAGCAGAAGGTGCAGCCGCCGAAGCAGCCACGCATGATATTGACCGAGAAACGGATCATCTCGTAGGCGGGAATGCGTGCGCCACCGTAGCTTGGGTGCGGGACGCGGGCATAAGGCAGATCGAATATGGCGTCCAGTTCTGGAGTGGTGAGCGGAATCGGCGGCGGATTCAACCACACGTCGCGGTCGCCGTGACGCTGAACCAAGGCGCGAGCATTGCCGGGATTGGTCTCCAGATGCAGCAGTCGCGAGGCGTGGGCGTACAGAATTGGATCGTCTTTGACTTGTTCGTAGGCCGGCAGGCGGATAACGGTCTTGGCACGGTCGTGACGCGGCGGGCGGCGATGGAGGTGGAGTACGGCTACCGCCTCTTTGTCCGTTTGGCGGGATGCATTGGCATGAAGGGGAGTCATTGCGTAGGGATCGGGGAGCGGTGCTACCGGTCCCGGACGATCGAGTTCAGTCGAGTCCAGCTCCAGCCAGCCTTCCGGCAGGTTCCCGCTGTGGAGGAACGCCGTGCCACGGATATCGCGCACGGTTTTGGGTGATTCGCCGGCGGCGGCGCGGTGAGCGATTTCGACGATAGCGCGCTCGGCGTTGCCATACAGCAGCAAATCGGCCTTGGCATCCAGCAGAATCGAGCGGCGGACCTTGTCCGACCAGTAGTCGTAATGCGCGATGCGGCGCAGGCTGGCTTCGATGCCGCCGATGATGATGGCCACATCGGAGTACGCCTCGCGGCAGCGTTGGCTGTAGACGATCACCGCCCGATCCGGGCGTTTGTCGCCTTCGTCGTTAGGGGTGTAGGCGTCGTTGTGGCGTAATCGCCGATCCGAGGTGTAGCGGTTGACCATCGAATCCATGTTGCCGGCCGTGACGCCGAAGAACAGATTAGGTCGGCCCAACGCTCGGAACGGCTCGGCGGCAGTCCAATCAGGTTGGGCGATGATGCCGACTCGGAACCCCTGCGCCTCCAGCAACCGACCAATGATCGCCATGCCGAAGCTAGGATGATCGATATAGGCATCGCCGGTGACGAGGATGATGTCGCAGGAGTCCCAGCCGAGTGTGTCCATTTCGGCGCGCGACATCGGCAGGAAGGGCGCAACGCCGAAGCGGGCAGCCCAGTAGGGGCGATGGGAGAACAGGGGGCGGGGAGCGAGCATGGACAATCAGACGGCGTGGGAGCAGTGACCAACGGAACCGAGGATTATACGGGGGTCGGTATTGGGAGCAATGCTCTCATTCGCGAACCTGGGCGCGATGGACTCGCCTGATTCTCACCTTTGCAAGCCGCGTCGTATCGGCTACATCTATAAAATTGCTATTTCCAGGTGATCTTGCCACCATGATCGATGTGACGCCCGGTATCGCGATCCGTGAGGATGAGCTCCGCCTTCAGTTCAAACTTGCGTCCGGGCCTGGCGGCCAGAATGTCAATAAAGTGGCGACCGCTGTGGAATTGCGTTTCGATGTCGCGGGGTCGCCTTCATTACCGGAATCGGTGCGGGTGCGGTTGCTGGTGTTGGCCGGGAGCCGCGCGACTCAGGAAGGAGAGTTGGTCATCACCGCTCAACGGTTTCGCAGCCAGGAACGCAACCGACGGGATGCATTGGAGCGGCTGATCGGGCTTGTGCGGAGCGCGGCGGAACCGCCCAAGCCGCGTGTCAAAACCCAACCTTCGCGCGCTGCCCGGCAACGGCGGATGGACGACAAGCGGCGGGTTGGGGAGAAGAAGCAGGCTCGCCGGCCCGTTGGGACTGGACGGGAGCGGGAGTGAGCGTCACCCCGTGAAACCCTCGTTCCCAACTCCGTTGGCCGAGCGCGAGGGGAGCTTGAAGAATATTGCCATGACCGACTATCTGGATATTTCGCTGACGATCTCCCCGAATCTACCCCATTGGCCCGGCAGTCCGCTCACCGAAATCACTCGCCGCCGTGACATGGGGCGAGGCGATGCCGTTAATGACAGCGTTTTGCGCTGTGGTGTCCATACCGGCACGCATGTCGATGCCCCCTTGCATTTCCTGGCCGACGGCGCGGATGTCACCCAACTTGCGCTGGATGCGTTGATCGGTCCAGTGGTGGTCGCTGCCCTGCCGGATATGGACGCCGTTACCGTAGCCGATCTGGAATCGCTAAATCTGCCCGCGAGTACCTCGCGCTTGTTGCTGCGTACTCGCAACTCCGAGGCTTGGCGCCGGGGGGAGCGTGATTTCCGCACCGACTTCGTGGCGCTGACTGTTGATGCTGCCCGTTGGATCGCAGCACGGGGCTTGCGATTGATCGGCGTCGATTACCTATCGGTTCAGATTTTCCGTGGCGATCCGCAAACCCACATCGCCTTGCTACAAGCCGGGATCGTAGTCTTGGAAGGCTTGAATCTGGCGGAGGTTGCGCCAGGCCCCTACGAATTGATTTGCTTGCCCCTCAAGTTGGCTGGTGCCGAGGGCGCTCCGGCGCGAGCGGTGCTCAAGAGATTGGCGGCGTGAATGCTATCGCGGTCTGCCCTTGCGGATCGGGCAAGGCTTACGCCACTTGCTGCGGACCATACCTTGATTGCGAACAGCGACCAATCACGGCCGAGGCGTTGATGCGCTCGCGCTATACCGGGTACGTCCTCGCCCGGAGGGATTACTTGCTGCGCACTTGGCACGAGTCCACCCGACCCGGCCAGCTCGACCTGAACGACGTGGAGAACGTTCGCTGGTTGAGTTTGAAAATCATCCGCACGGCAGCAGGCGGTCCCGATGATGCCCGAGGCATGGTTGAGTTCGTGGCACGCTATAAGATCGGCGGCAGGGCGCACCGGCTGCACGAGGCTAGTCAGTTCGTGCGGGAAAGCGGGCAGTGGTTTTATCTCGATGGAACGCCGGGGGTCGCCGTGGTTCGTTAGTCCCGTCGATCTCTATTTCCCGCAGTGAGCGTCATTCCAAGCTAATATTTGGAAATTGCGGGAAATTGCCCCGTCAGGCGATCTCCGTTTTTCCGTTCGCTGCGCTTTCCATGCATGAAGCGTGTCCTTCACGAACCTTGGTCGGAGAGTTCCCATGAGATGCTATCGTAGTCTTGCTTTGGTGGGCCTCGTTGCCTGCGTCGCCTTGTTGGCCGCCTGTGGTAAGAACGAACAGGCCAGTCCATCCACGTCCGCGCCCGCGTCGACGTCCGCGTCTGTGTCGGAAGGCGTGCTCCCGCCGCGCGCTGCTCAGTCCTTCGTCCAAGTTCCCTGGTTGCGCGAACGCCTGCCGGAACACACCGTCGCCTATCTGCGCATTCCATCGGCCTGGGGTTTGCTGTCCGCGCCGAACGGGCGTCCGCTCGACCCCGCCCTGGCCAGTGAGCCGCACGCCCGGATCGTTGCCGCGCTGCGCGAGGCCGTGCGCAAGGACAAAGTTCTCGCCGATGCGGGCCTCACACCCGTGCTGACCTTGCTGCTCGACGATCTCGACGCACCGTTGGAAGTGGCTGTCATCGATGGTAACGACATGCTCAATCCGGCCAGTAGCACAGCGCTGCTCAGTACCCACCTCAAGATTGCCAGCGTGACCGAATTGAATGGCCGCCTCGCTTCGCTGGACAACGGCGGCCAACTGCTCAAAGCGCCGCTCGATGCCGAGGGTCGAGGAGCCTTGGTCAATGGCGGCTTCGTCAAATTCGATGCTGCCAGTGGACGCCTGCAGGCATTGGTCGGGATGACCGCCTCGCCCACGTTGCTTGATCGATTGCTCGAACAGTTGAAGCAAACCCGTTCCCACCGACTGCACGATGTCGAACAGCAAATCGACCATTCCGGTCAGGGCTTGTTCGGTTGGGTGAGCCTGAAGGGTCTGGCCGGAATGGTGGCCCCCCAGATTCCAGACGGACCAGCGGCCGCGTTGCAGCGCGATTTGATCGACAAGGCTCAAAGCTTGGCATTCGGTTGGGGGACGGTGGACGGTCGCGGTCGCTTGCAGGTCCGCCTAGAAGCACCAGGAGCCCGGTTATTGAGCTATCTAGCCGCGAAGCAGTATCGCGCCGACGTAAAAACGGCCGGCAAGCCGCGCTGGGCCATCAGTCTAATGCTGCCAGATGCCGAACGGCTCGCCGCGTTCGAAGGTCATTTGGTCGCCGATTTCGGCGAGCCGGCAGCTAAGGAGTATCGCGATTTCATCGCCCTGCTCAAACAGCAGTACGGCATCGTGCCGGTGGAGTGGTTGAAATGGATAGGACCGGAACTCCTCAGTTTCGAGGATGCCAGCGGTCGCTTCAGTGCGCTGCGCGTCAATGATTCGCAAGCGTTTTACCGGAAACTGGGCGAGCTTGGTCAGCGTTTCGGCTGGCAACGTGAAACCCTGAAAGTCGGTAAGGTGGAGGTGCAACACCTGACGATTCCCAGCATGGCCGCAAGTCAGACCGAATCATCGACCGACGCTACCGACAAGGAGGCGGCGTTCCTGGCGCTGTTGGTCCGCATGAACACCCATCTTTACTGGGTCGAGAGCGGCGCCTGGCTGGTCTTTGGGGAGGTGCCGCAGGCACTGGCGGATCGGGCGGCCTCGACACTGGATACCGATTTGGGTCACTGGCTGAAGCAATCGCAGGGTTACACACCCGAAAACGCCCTGTTAGGACTGACCGCCGTGACTCGCAACGCCCAGCGCGAAATCTATTACGCCTATCTGGGTGGGCTGCAAATGTTGGGCGACGCGCTCGGCGCTCGCATCTCACTGGCCGATCTGCCCAGCGCCAGTGCTCTCAAATTGCCCGTCGATGGCGCCATCGGCCTGGCGCTGGAGGCTACGCCGGATCGAGTCGGTTTCAATATCAGTTATGAGCAGACGCCGGTGGAAGTACTGATGGCCGGGGATGGTAGCGCCCTGACCGGTTTGATGGTGGCCGGAATCGTGGCGGCTATCGCCATTCCGGCCTACGAGGATTACACGGTGCGCGCCCAGATCGCCAGCGTATTGGCGGAAACCGACCCACTCAAACAGGCGATGGCCGACTACTACGCCAAACACAACGAGCTGCCGAAGTCCGACGACGATCTGGAGCTGAACTTTGACGGCGACTCGATCCGGTATCTGGCGGGATATGGAATCGGCGACGGGGCTATCGTGTTGTTTTTCGGTGATGAAGCGGGTGCTGCCATCACCGAACGCACGCTGTTATTGACGCCCTATCTCGGCGCCGATGGTGGGTTGACTTGGGTGTGCGGGAGCGCTGGCCCACCGCCGGGGGCCAAGGCGCTGGTGGAAGCCACTGAATACGCCACCGATGTTCCGGAAAAGTATCTGCCCGGCACTTGTCGCTGATCCGGCGGCTGTTTTGGCGGGTCGGTCCGAGCGGAAATCGAGTCGTTCTTTGCCGGCAGGCGAGGCGGTTGTCAGTGCCCTCATCCGCGACCTCTCTCCCGGAAGCGGGAGAGAGGCGGTGGTACAAGGGGAGCTTACCCTTCTTTACAGCGGCGCCGGTTTGAGTACCACCGCGCTGAACGGTGGCAGGTTCAGCACGATCGAGAAGGCGAAGCCGTGGCTGGCGATCTCCTCGGTGGTGACTTGCCCGTCCAGTAACGTCTTACCGGAACCGCCATACTGGCTGGCGTCACTGTGTAACAGCTCCCGATAGGTCACCGGATACGGCACGCCGATGCGGTACTGCGGGTGTGACTGGTCGGAGAAGTTCAGCACGAACAGCACCGCCTCGCGGGGGTCGCGGGCTTTGCGCACGAAGGCAACGACGTTGGTTTCGGCGCCGTTCGCGTCCAGCCACTCGAAGCCGGCGCCGCGAAAATCGACCTGATGGCAGGCGGGCTCTCGCGCGTACAACTTATTGAGATCGCTGACGAAGCGTTGCAAGCCTTGGTGCGGGGGTTTGCGCGCTACCAACGCCCATTCCAGTTCGCCGTCGTGGTTCCATTCGCTCGGCTGACCGAATTCCCCACCCATGAACAGCAATTTCTTGCCGGGGTGGCCGTACATGAAGGCGTACAACACGCGCAAATTCGCAAGCTGTTGCCGTTCGGTGCCGGGCATCTTGCCGAGCAGCGACTTTTTCAGGTGTACCACTTCATCGTGCGATAGCGACAGGATAAAGTTTTCGTTGAAGGCGTAGACGATGCTGAAGGTCAGCTTGTCATGGTGGTGACGACGGTGAACCGGTTCCTTCTGCATGTAGAACAACACGTCGTGCATCCAGCCCATGTTCCACTTGAAGCCGAAGCCCAGCCCGCCCATGTCGGTGGGTCGTGACACGTTCGGCCACGCAGTAGATTCCTCAGCGATCATCATCACGCCGGGGTGTTGGGCGTGGACCACGGCGTTGGTGTGCTTGATGAACTCGATGGCTTCCAGATTTTCGTTGCCACCGTATTTGTTGGGAATCCAATCCTTCTTGGAATAATCCAGATACAGCATCGAGGCCACCGCGTCCACCCGTAGCCCGTCGAAGTGGAAAGTCTCCAGCCAGTACAAGGCGTTGGCGATCAGGAAGTTTTCGACCTCGTGGCGGCCGTAGTTGAAAATCAGCGTGCCCTAGTCGGGATGTTCGCCTTGACGCGGGTCGGCGTGCTCGTAGACGCAGGTCCCATCGAACCAGGCCATGGCATGGGCATCCTTGGGGAAGTGCGCCGGCACCCAGTCGAGAATGACGCCAATGCCGTGTTGATGGCAGCGGTCGATCAGGTCCATCAGATCTTCCGGCCGACCGTAGCGGGCGGTCGGGGCGTAGAAATTGGAAATTTGATAGCCCCAGGACGGGCCGTAGGGATGCTCAGCCAGTGGCAGGAACTCGATGTGGGTGAAACCCATCTCCAGCACGTAGGGGATCAGTTGATCGGCGAGTTCCCGATAGGATAAGAATTCGCCATCCGATTTGCGCCGCCAGGAACCGGCGTGGACTTCGTAAATCGCGACCGGCCGTTCCCAAGCGTTGGTCCGCGATCGTCGCTCCATCCATGCGTCATCGCGCCAGACGTGCTTGCCGGCCCGGTCGTAGGCCACGCTGGCGGTGCCAGGCGGGACCTCGGTGTAGAAAGCGAAGGGGTCGGTCTTCAGGAACAAGTTGCCACTGCGGGCCAGAATCTCGAACTTGTACAGATCGCCTTCGCCTAGACCGGGCACGAACAGTTCCCAGATGCCGGAACCCGGCCGCAGTCGCGTCGGGTGGCGGCGGCCGTCCCAGTGGTTGAAGGTGCCGACCACGCTAACCCGCTGGGCGTTAGGCGCCCACACCGCGAAGTTGACGCCGGCGAGGCCGTTGACCGTGCAGACGTGCGCCCCGAGCTTCTCAAAAATCCGATAATGATTGCCTTCGGCAAATAGATAGCAATCCTGATCGCCCAGAATCGAGAACGTGGTCGCGTAGGGATCGGCGAAGGTATGGTTTTGGCCGTGCTCGGTGGCATTTAGCCGGTAGCGCAGGGTATTCGACTCGGCCGCGACCAGAGTCTCGAACAAACCGCCATCGTGGACCTGTTGCAGCGGATAAAGCAATTGCGGCCGGTCATCGCGTAGCAGGTAGGGCGATTGCGCGCCGGGCAGCAACGCACGCACCACGCACAGGCCCGGTTCCTGCAACGCATGGGGACCCAGCAGGGCGTGCGGATCGCCGTGTCGCCCCTGCATCAGCGGGGCGCTTTCCGTCGCGCTCAGGGTCGCTGTAACGGTGGTTTCCCGCAGCAGGCAGCACAAATCCGCCGCCAAGCTTTGCCCTTCTAGACGGACGGCGTACGTGCGAACGTCAGTCCGCAGTGCGTCTACGTGGTAGATTTGCCGCCAGAACTGGGCATTGGCGAGCAGAAAATTGCGAACTTCGGGCCGTTCCAGATCGAAGGCCAACAAGCCATCGGCCCCGTCGCGGTCATAAATGCGCGTACCATCGAACCAACTGAGTTCTTGCCCCTCGCACGGTAGCAGCGGCGGGATCCAGTCGAGAATCACTCCGATGTTGTGTTGGTGGCAAGCGTCGATAAAGGCCATCAGGGCCTCGGGCCGACCGAAGCGCGGATTGGGCGCGTAATAACTGGTGACCGTTTCTCCAGTTCCCCAGAACGACAGTTCAACGTGCGTGAATTTTCCAGCGACCAGATGGGGTAAAACCACGCTTTGCAGCCGATCATAGCGGGCGACCTGTTCCGGTCCGTCGCTGGCGTCTTCGCGGAGTGTGGTCCGGTGAATGGCAACCGGCAATTGCCAGCCGCCGGTTTCCGCCGACCGCATCATCCACGCGTTGTCGCCCCAATCGTGCTGGCGCTGGATGTCGCAGACCAGCGCGGCGGTCTTGGGATAAACCTCGGCATCGAACGCCATGGGGTCGGATTTGAGAAAAACCGCCCCTTCGGCATTGCGGATTTCGTATTTGTAAAACTCGCCGGGGCCAATGCCGGGCATGAAGAGTTCCCATACACCCGATTCATGGCGTTGCATCGGGTGGCGGCGACCGTCCCACTGGTTGAAAGGACCAACCACGCTGACCCGGCTGGCATTGGGTGCCCAAAGCACGAAATTGACCCCGGCAATGCCTTCCTTCTGCCGAGGATGCGCGCCTAGCTTGGCGAACAGGGCATCGAGCGCGCCCTGCTGGAGTGCCCGGCCGTCGGCCGGGGTGAACGAGGGTTCGCGAATCGCGTAGGGATCGGCGAAGGTCACGGTTTGGCCGTTGGGTTCGACGATCATCAGCCGATAAGCCAGTTTCGAGACTCCTGGAATACGGGTGGCGAACAAGCCGTCCGGGTGCAGCCGCTGCATTTCACGCTTGAGCGTGCCGTCTCCTGGCAGCAGGTAGGCGCGCTCGGCCTGCGGTAGAAAGGCGCGGATCACCAACGCCCGTTCCTGTTCGGCGTAGTGAGATCCCAGAATTGCGTGAGGTGCGTCGTGACGCAGTTCGATGATTTTCCGAATGTGTTCTTCCAGCATCGCCCTTGCCTTTTGTGTGGTGCCGCTGGGTTGATTAACGCGAAAAAATTTACGGGATATTCTAAAGCAGCCGGCTGTCGAAACGCAGAAAAGAGTAAGGGAAACGGTGCTGCTCTGCAAAAAAGATCAGAACGACGCCCGTTACGCGCTGTTCATCGGTGGGAAAATGATCACTGTCTGGCGGGCGATCATCATTTTGCAGCGCGAATCGACCGGACATGGTCTAATACCTGTATCCATGGCTAACCATCGGAAACCCATTTCGAACGAGGAATCGTTCTATGAGATTTTGCAGTCAATGCGGCGCTACTCTGAGCGTGCGCGTCCCAGCGGGCGACAACTTGCCCCGGCACGTTTGCGATGCCTGCGATACCATTCATTACCTGAACCCGAAAATCGTCGCCGGTTGCATACTGGAATGGCAGGATCGGATTTTGTTGTGTCGTCGGGCGATCGAGCCGCGCTACGGTTTGTGGACCCTGCCGGCCGGCTTCATGGAAAACAGCGAATCGGCGGTGGCGGCGGCGGCGCGGGAGGCGCTGGAAGAAGCCGATGCCGTGGCCGAAAACCTGATCTTATACGGCGTGTATTCCCTAACCCACGTTAGCCAGGTGTATCTGATGTTCCGCGGTCAGCTTAAGGATGGCCATGCTAGTCCCGGCCACGAAAGCCTGGAAGTACGGTTGTGCGCCGAGGATGAGATTCCCTGGGATCAAATGGCTTTCACCGTGGTTCACGAGACGTTGAGCCAATACCTCGCTGAACGCCGGGCGGGCGTGTTTCAGTTGCACTTGGGCGATATCATCCGCGAGCCGGACCATCGGTTCCGTATCCATCGCTACTATTGATCGGACGGTGCGCGAATGCCTTCATGTAACCAGAGAAAGCTGAAGGAGGGTCCGTGAAACCATACCTCGTCATCGTGGAAGATCCCAGCTCCGATAAGCTGCTGAATGTCGCCATCATTCAAGCTGAATACGAACAAGAGGCCGAAACGAAAGCTCAACAAATGTTTCCCAACTTGCCCGACGAGGATTTGTGCGTCTACGACGTGCATGAGTTAAACCACGATTGCCCCGATGGGTGGACTTACCTGGATTGAGCTTGCCGCACGCCGCGGTTCCGCGGCGTTGTTCCCTTGAGGTTCTTTCTCGTCGATCCTAGAAGGCTCCGGCATGGAAATTCCAAACGCAGAGACTGACGACGGCATGACAGCCGGCATGTCTTATGTATTAAGGGAAGAAGGACAGTTGGCGCAGGTTTGGGGCGAGGGCGACCGGGCCGAGCACGAACGAAACTTGCGCGATACCGTTGACCGGCTCGGCGGTATCCGCCAGCTCGTCGAGTGCGTGCGCGCCCGGTCCGATTCAATTTGGGAGCGGTTCATCACCCTGACTTTAGAGCGATTGCTTTCCGAACAACTCCGCGAGTTTCTCGATCAAGTCGATGCGGAGATTGTGGTGCTGAACCAGCGGATGGTCGAGGCGGATTGCGAGATTGACCGAGTCCGAGCGCATGTGCAGGAACGGCGGCGCTTGCTGGAGGACAAAATCGCTATCTTGGAGCCCATGGCCCATCGAACGTCCACCCAAACTCATCTCAACATGATGCTGGCTCGGGTGGAGGGGTTGGAAGCGTATCTGCTTGGCAAAAAGGATGTGGCGCCGGAAGTCTATAACTTTCATTACAAGCGTCATACCACTTTGCCGGGTGATCTGTTGTATATCCGCATCCGCTTGTTGACCACCCGCGTCGCCATCGAGGCATCCAGTCGCAGCAAGCAACTCAGCGAGTTCGATGCCGAACTCGCTGCTTTGTTGCCGGAGGCTGATCGCTATAAAGCCGAGCTGGCCGTTTTAATGACCCGGATCGAATGTATGAGCGAGCTGTCCCGCTATTGGTTGGCCTATCTCGATATCGCTCGCGGCAAAGGCGATTAACTGTTTTCTCGGAGCGCAGCGGAGAAGATTCGCCCATTTTGCCTATGCAGGAAACCGTGGGCCCACCTGTCCACTCTGATCGCGCGAAGCTGGACCTTTCCGACGGCTCGCCAACTTCACGGCGGCGCGGGTTGTCCTGCTCGATAAAGCACTGAAGCTATTGAGGCGCAAAACAAGCCCAGTAGGAGCCCGCCTACTACATCGCTGATCAAACCCGCCAATCCCATCAACGTCCCTGCGGTGGTTGAAACCAGAGCCACCCACCATAGCCAGCGCCGCTTGGTTAGCGCGGTGACGGCCAACAGGGAAACGGTACCAACAGTGTCAAGCACGGTGACTTTCGGGATCGCCAACGCGCTGACACTGTTCGATTCCAGCAATACGGCCTTCAACAATCTTGGCGGACCCAACCCGGTGAATCCCACGCTGGGCTTCGCTGGAGGATTCGATTGCGGCTTGCCCTTTTTCTTTGATCGCGACGTTTACGTGGCGATCGAAAACCTCAGAGTACGCCGGCAGGAGAGGGTCCTTTCTGGGCGTATTGATTCATGGGGTGTGCGGATCGTTCTACAGCGCCCGCACGCCCAGCACGCCTTGGGTGTCGGCAATTTGGGCAATCACCTCCGGCGATACCGGCGAGGCGGTATCGACCAAGGTGCAAGCGATTTCGCCGCGCGACTTGTTGAGCATGTCCAGGATGTTGATGCCTGCTCCGGAAATCGCCTTGGAAATACGCTCGATCATGTGTGGTACGTTGGCGTTGACAATGGCCAGGCGCGGTCCGCCGTTGCGCGGCATGATCATTTCCGGGAAATTGACGGAGTTGTGGATCGTGCCGTTCTCCAGATAGTCGCGTACCTGATCGGCCACCATGATCGCGCAATTCTCTTCAGCCTCACCCGTGGAGGCGCCGAGGTGCGGCAGCATGATGACTCGGGGGTGATCCTTCAGCCGGTTGGTGGGGAAATCGCACACGTAGGTTCTGAGCTTACCGGCTTGTAGCGCCTCGTACAGCGCTTCTTCGTCCACCACGCCTTCGCGCGAGAAGTTCAGCAGAGTCAATTCCGATCGACTGTTCTTCAAAAACTGGGCGTTGATCAGATGGCGAGTGTCGTTGTTCAGCGGTACATGCAAGGTGATGAAATCGGCTTGCGCCGCCATCTCGTTGACGCTCAGCACCTGCTCGACTTGCGAGGAGAGCTGCCAGGCGTTGCTGACGGTGATGTGCGGATCGTAGCCGATTACCCGCATTCCCAGCGCCCGGGCGGCGTTAGCGACCTTGACCCCGATGGCCCCCAGGCCGATCACGCCCAGGGTGCGGTTGGGCAGCTCGATGCCGACGAATTTCTTTTTGCCCGATTCGACCTGTTTGGATAGCTCGGCATCGGTGCCTTGCAGATTACGGGCGTAATCCCAAGCTGGGCAGATGTTACGGGCGGCCAGCAACATCCCGGCGATGACCAGTTCCTTGACCGCGTTGGCGTTGGCGCCGGGTGCGTTGAACACGCAAACCCCTTTGGCCGTCATCTGTGGCACGGGGATGTTGTTGACCCCGGCGCCAGCGCGGCCTACCGCTTTGAGACTGCTGGGAATTGGCCAGTCGTGCATGCTGAAGGATCGCAGCAGTACGCCATCGGGATTTTGAATCTCGGAGGCGATCTCGTAGCGGTCGCGGGGAAGGCGTTCCAGGCCAGAAACGCTGATGTTGTTGAGGGTCAGAATTTTGTACATAACGGGACAACCATTCGCCGAAAAAAGAGCACCCCGGACGCAAGCGTCCGGGGCCGATAGGTAAAGACAAAAAAATCGCTTAGCCGTGCCGTTTCTGGAAATCGGCCATGAAGTCCACCAGCGCCTTGACGCCTTCCAGCGGCACGGCGTTGTAAATGCTGGCGCGCATTCCGCCGACCGAACGATGGCCGGCCAGGGTCACTAGACCGGCGCTCTTGGCTTCGGCCAGGAACGGTTTGTCCAGCGCTGCGTCGGGCAGAATGAACGGCACGTTCATCCAGGACCGGTAGGCCGGATCGACCGGGTTCCTGTAGAAACCCGATTCGTCGATGGCCTTGTACAGCAACTCGGCCTTGGCTTTATTGCGCTCGCCCATGGCCTTCAGCCCGCCTTGCGCCTTCAGCCACTGGAACACCAGCCCGGCGATGTACCAGGCATAGGTCGGCGGGGTGTTGTACATCGACCCTTCCTTGGCCATGGCGGCGTAGTCGAGCATGGTCGGCGTGCCGGCCACGGTCTGGCCCATCAAATCCTCGCGGACGATGACGATGGTCAGGCCGGCGGGGCCGATGTTCTTCTGCGCGCCGGCGTAGATGACGCCGAATTGGCTCACGTCCAGCGGCCGCGACAGCAGGGTGGAGGAAAAGTCCGCCGCCAGCGGTACGCTCGATTCGGGAATCGCGTGCATCTCGACGCCGCCGATGGTCTCGTTTGGCGTGTAGTGCAGGTAAGCGGCTTCCGGATCGCACTTCCAGCCGGCGCGGGCCGGCACGGTGGTGAAGTTGGCCGCCTCCGAACTGCCGACCACGTTGACCTGGCAGAATTTCTTGGCTTCGGAAATCGCCTTCTTCGACCACTGCCCGGTGTTCAGATAGTCGGCCTTGGTCTTGCCGCGCAGCAGGTTCATCGGCACCATGGCGAACTGGCTGGACGCGCCGCCTTGCAGGAACAGCACCTTGTAGCCGGCGGGAATGTTCAACAGCTCGCGCAGATCGGCCTCGGCCTGTTCGGCGATGGAGACGAACTCCTTGCCGCGATGGCTCATTTCCATCACCGACATGCCGGAACCGCGCCAGTCGAGCATTTCGGCCTTGGCCTGTTCCAGAACCGCCTCGGGCAGCATGGCGGGACCCGCGCTAAAGTTATAGGGGCGTAGCATTTTCGACTTCCTTCATGACTGCGCTGAAATGCCGCGCATGGTAACAGAAACACCCCGTTTCGGATAATGGTTGACGCGGTTCCATCGGGAGGAACTGCGCCGCACCGATCAATTAAAACGACCAGCCATTGGAAAAACACGAACCATTCATGAAACGTATCTACCCGTTGTTGTTTGTTTTTCTCTGGAGTACTGGCTTTATCGGCGCGCGGCTTGGCTTGCCGTATTCTGAGCCGTTGTCCTTTCTGCTGGTGCGCTATTTGTGCGTCATTGTCCTCATGGCGGTGATCTCTTTCCTAAGCGGTGCCCCATGGCCGAAGGATTTACGCCAGTGGTTGCATATCGGCGTTTCCGGCGTGTTAATCCACGCTGTTTATCTGGGAGGTGTGTTCATATCCATTAAGCATGGCTTGCCGGCCGGCATCGCGGCGTTGGTGGTCGGCATGCAACCGCTGTTAACCGCTCTCGGTGCCGGTTGGTTACTCGGCGAACGGGTGAGCGCGCGTCAATGGCTCGGGCTGGCGCTGGGTTTCCTTGGAGTGGCACTGGTCGTATCCGGCAAATTTGGCATCACTGCCGAACTCGGCCCGATGCTGGTCCCGGCTTTAGCCGCCTTATTAGGAATCACTGTCGGTACGCTGTATCAGAAGCGATTTTGCGCTGGATTCGAGCTACGTACCGGTTCGGTTATCCAGTTCATTCCTAGTGCTGTTGTTACGGCGATTGCGATTGCCTTGTTCACAGAATTTCGGATCGTCTGGACCGGTCAGTTTGTGTTCGCGCTCGGCTGGTTGGTGCTGGTGCTGTCTATCGGTGCAATTAGCCTGCTGAATCTGCTGATTCATAGCGGTAGCGCGGTCAATGTCGCCAGTCTGTTTTATTTGGTGCCCTTGAGCACTGCGTTGATCGCGTGGGTGGTATTTGGCGAGACGTTTCCTCTCATCTCCCTGGCCGGTATGGTGCTGGCGGTGGGAGGCGTCTATCTGGTCGTCAAACGATAGCATGCGTCTTTAGTTGTCGTTTTGGCATTATTTTTGCTGTTTACTTTATACTATATTATTGATAATCGACAATAATCGATTATGTAAAATTTACATCAGGATAGAACCAATAAAATGCCAATTTACGGATGAGTCAAGCCAATATTTTCGATCAATAGGCACGAAAATGATGAGTTCGTCGGTGATGCTAAAGGCTGCTCAAGCCATCGCTCAAGAAAACTCGATTGATCCGGTCAGCGATATCGCGCACAACTATGATCGATACTTTGCCAGCCAGCTATACGACCAGCGATATCCAGGCCCCAATCCGTCGAGCCTCGGAGTCGTGGTTCGCGAAATACGCCAAGGCAGGACCCGCGTGCTCGATCTGGGGTGCGGTAACGGTCGTTATGCCGCCCCGTTGTTGGAGCGGACGGATGCGAGGATCGTTGCTTGCGACATCAGTCGGGAAGCGATCGACGAGCTGTCGTCGCGATGCGCCGAACACGTCCGGACGGGTCGATTGCAGCCGGTATATGGCGATCCGTCGGTCTTGGCCGACGTAATTGGCGAGGGCGAGCGCTTCGATTTGGCCATCATGATGTTCGGGGTACTGGGTCACATCTTCTCGCACGCGCTACGCCAGAAAACGCTGGCGACGGTTCGGAGTCTGCTGCGACCCGGAGGCCGGCTCGTGGTGACGGTGCCCAATGCCGCACGCCGCTTTCTCGAACGGCAGATCACGGTACGGCGTCTGGTGCGGGAAGGCCAACTGGAACCAGGCGATGTTCTTTACGAGCGGGCGACCGGCGATGGAGCAGTCAAAATGTACTACCACCTGTATGCGCTGGCGGAGTTTGTGCTGGAGCTGGAACAAGGCGGATTCCGCCCGATCCAGCTGCATGCGGAGAGCGTTTTACCGGAAAGCGGCGTCGTCCGGTCGATCCCGTTGCGCTGGATCGACCGTATCCTGACCGCCGTCTTGCCGTTGCGTTGCGCCTACGGGTTTCTCGCCGTGGCCGAAGCGGCGCCCGAGCTAGCAAGCCGAGTGACGAACACTCCCTGCGCTGCGGATGACGGTCGCCGAGATAGGCCGTCGGGATGAGCGGCAACTCGATCTTTCGCACCGTCTGCATCCTGGCGTTGATCACTGTCCTGTCCGGCCGAGAGGCGCTGGCCGACCGTCTCGACGTGATCCAGAAGCGCGGCACTTTGATCGTCGGCGTCAAGTCCGACTATCCCCCGTTCGGGATGCTGGATGCCGATGGCCGGTTGATCGGTTTCGAAGCCGATCTCGCCGCCGCGCTGGCAAATCGCCTCGGTTTTGACCTGCGATTGGTCGCCGTCACCTCCACCAACCGGCTGCAAAAGCTGGAGGAAGGCGCTGTCGATGTCGTGATCGCCACCTTGGGCGATACGCCACAGCGCCGGCAAATCGCCACGCTCATCGAACCGAGTTACTACGCCAGCGGTGCAGCGGTCGTGGCGCCGCCTCAGGCCCGACTGTCGAGCTGGGCCGATCTGCGCGGTAAAAAAGTGTGTGCTACCCAAGGCGCCTACTTCAATCGACCGATGGCCGAGCGCTTTCTGCTCGATCTGCAAGTTTTCAACGGCACGCGCGATACTCGGTTGGCCTTGCGGGATGGGCGCTGCGTCGCCTGGCTTTACGACGATACCGGCATCGTTGGCGTCCTGAACGATCCGGAGTGGGCGAGTTACCAAACGCCGCTGCCTTCCATGATGGTTTCACCTTGGGCGATAGCCATCGCCGCCTCGGAGCGTGGGCTCCGGCTCGAACGTGCCATTTCCGATGCCGTCGCCGACTGGCACCGGAGCGGTTGGCTGATCGCCACCGAGCGGCATTGGGGCATCGAGCCAAGCCAGTTTCTGGCCGACCTGCACGAACTTTGGAGTCGAGTCCGTCCCAACGGTACGCCGGTTTGCGTCCGCCTGGCCGATGGCGGCTGGCCGGCCGAGTGCCGCAACAAGCTGCTGTTGACCTCCACCGATGTCGGCGGCCTGCACCGGATCGGCCTGTTGGTCAAGGAACGGACCGGATTCGACTTGACGCTCTTCTATGATGCCTATGATCGCAACCTGTTTCTGTCCGGCATTGGGATGACGTTGCGGCTGATGGTGGGCTCCATCATCGGCAGCTTGCTCTTGGGTTGCCTGGGGGCGCTGGTGGCCGAATCGGGCGTTCCCTGGGTCGGTGGTCTGGTGCGGCTGACGGCCGCCCTGGGCCGGATGACGCCACCTCTATTGCTGATCTACTTGGTGTTTTTCGGTCTCGGCCACATCGTGGTCAGCCGTTTCGGTTGGACCTTCGACGGTTCCGTCATCGCCATCCTCTGCCTATCGATTTACACGGGTTGCGCCATCGTATTCGCTTTGCTCGAAGCGTGCGCGATTCTCAAGGATCGGGAATCGGGCTTTTCGCTAAGTTGGCGTACCCTACCACAAGCCTTGCGTCTTGCCTCCGCCGCCGTGGTTGCCTCGCTGGTCAATGTGGTGAAAGCCACCGGCATGGCCAGCGCCATCGCCGTGCCGGAACTGATCTCTGCTTCCACCGCCATCGTCGCCGAACAAGGGAATGCGGCGGTCATGATGAACGTGTTGCTGATCGTGTATTTCCTGCTGGTGATGGGCGTGGTCCAACTGTTCGGCTACTTCGAGCGCAGGCTGTTCCCGCATGACCTTCTCTGAAATCGTCGGGATGTTGCTAACGTGGACCCCGTTTCTGGCGGAAGGCTTTGCCTGGAACATCCTGATCTCGCTGGTCGCCATGGTCATCGGCACCATGCTGGGCGCGGTGCTGGCGCGGCTGCGGCTGTCCGAACGGAAATCGTTGATTCGCGTTGGGCTGGTTGCCACTGAACTGACGCGCAATGTGCCCACCTTCGTCTTTCTGTTCTACCTGGCCTTTCTGATTCCGGCGGAATTCGAGATTTTGGGTCAGATTCACCCCTTTCCCGCTTGGCTCAAGGCGGCGCTGGCGTTGTCGGTGGCGGTGATCGGATTCGTCTCCGACAACCTGTTCGTGGCTTGGCGGCACTGGCGGAATCATGATCACGCGGCCGCGCTGCTGTTCGTGCCAAGCTGGACCATGTATCTGGTGATCATCGTCATGGCGTCGAGCACCGCCTCGGTCATCGGTGTGAGCGAGATCGTGTCGCGCTGCAACGTGGTAATCGCGGCGGTGGGCGGGGATGAGACGATGCTATGGGTCTACGCTTACGCCATCGGCTATTTCCTGCTGTTTTGTTTTCCGGTCAACTGGGCGATGGGGCGAGTGAAAAACCGTCTGCGGGCGCACGTCGGTACAAGAGCGAAAAAGGATGGCGAACGGGGAGAAGACCTTGAAACAGATCGTCGCGATTTTCCGTAGCCGCCGCTGGTCGAGCGTGATCACGGTCGCGCTGCTGGCGCTGGCCGCGCCCAGAACAGGGTGGACGGAGGGCGTGCTCGACCGCATCGAGAGTACCGGAGTTTTCAACGCGGGAACCCGCGCCGACGCCCTGCCGTTTGCCTACCGAGAGAAAAAGGGCAAAAAAGAGCAGCTGGTCGGATTTTCGGTCGATCTGCTCGGCGAAATCCACCAGCGACTGGAGCAGCGCTTCGGTCGCCGGATCGCGATGAAGTTGCACGAAACCACGGCCAGCAACCGCCTGGAGCAGGTGGCTAGCGGTGCCATCGATATCGAATGCGGCATCACCACGCCCACTTGGGAACGGCAGAAACAGGTGGATTTCTCGATTCCATTCTTCGGCAACGGCACCCGCATCCTGGCCCGACGCACTACCGCCAAGCGGCTCGAAGATCTGCGCGGTAAACGCATCGGCGTCGTTGCCGGCACAACGACCGCCGGTATCCTTGCCGAGTATCTGCCCGACGCGGCAACGGTCGAAGTGCCCGATATGGATGTTGGCTTCGCCCAATTCGAGCGAGGAGAGATCGACGCTCTGTCCAATATCGGCGTCGTGCTGCGCGCTAAAGTCGAGAAAAGCCCGCTCAAGAGCAAGGTCGTCCTGCTGCCGCGCACCGACGACTTGTCCTACGAAGCCATGGCATGCGTCCTGCCTTTAAACGATTCCACGTGGCGGGCTTTCGTCAACCGGACGCTGGCCGACCTCCTCGACGGCGTGGACGAGTATCGGGGTTCCTATATCGAGATCTACGAGCGCTGGTTCGGGCCGCGCGGCGCGATCTACTTCCCGCTCGACTACACCATCGCCCAGCGGCTGGCCGCCTCGCTGATCTGGCTCAAGTAGGGCCGAGGCCATGACGCTGCGCCGCCGGTTGTTCCTGTTGGTCACCCTGATCATCGTCATCGGCATCCCGACCGCCGCCAGCGTGTTTGCCTACCTGTCCTGGCGCTCCGTTCTGGAGCGAACCGAGCGGGACGGAACGCTGGTCGCCCAACTGCTCGCCCAATCCATCGGCTTGATCCAGCAAGTGCCGGAAGCCATCCGCGAGATCGTCGGCAACGACGTGCGAGCCCAGGCCGACATCATCGCGCATCTAACTCGGATCGCGCGACAGCGCAAGGCGTCCGCGACGGAAATCAACCGAGCCCTGCGCGGTATCGCGGCCAACAACGGCATTCCCGAGATCTGGGTGACGGACGCCACCGGCACGCCCGTTTTCTGGTCACTCGACGACGTGAGCGCGACCGTCGGCGTCGATTCCGGATTGACGTTGCGGCCGATCTTCCGACCCTTGCTGGAAGGACGCAAGTTCAGCGTCTTCACCAATCTCCAGCGCCGCGACCTGGACGGCCGCGAGTTTTACTACGGCGGTGTTGCCATGCCGGATCGAGACGGCATGGCTTTGATCGCCCGCCGACCCGACCGTATCGATCGAATCATCGGTCGGATCGGCTTGAAGCGGCTGACGGAGACGGTCATGGCGGCGGCGACAATCGACACTATCTGGGTTTTCGACGAGACCCTGAAACCAGTGGCGGTTACGTCCACTCGTGACGACGGCGATCCGGCCGAGCTGGCCGCCGACGAACGCGCTATCGTCGAGCGGGTCGTTAGCAGCAGCGCGCCCGCCTCCTATCTTCGGAATGGCGGGTTTCACCAAGTGCTGTTGGGCCAGGCGCTGCTGTATGTCGCCGCGCCCATTTTCGGCACGGACGGCTTGCCCGACGGCGCCGCCCTGATGAGCCTGCCAGTGAACATGCGGACGGAATTCAATACCCTGCTGCTGGTCGGCGGTGGGCTGATTGGGTTGTTGCTGCTGACGAGCATGGCCCTGGCGCTGCCTTTTCTCAACCGCATCGTCGGGCCGCTGGCTCGGTTGACCGTACAGACCAACCGTTTGGTGGAGCGCGATTTTCGAGCCGATCCGGAAATGCGTGGGGAGCTACTGAACGTATCCCGGAACCGAGCCGACGAAGTCGGCTATCTGGGCGGTGCCTTGTCCTCGATGGTGGTCCAGCTCGAAACCCATATCGCCGAACTCAAGGAAACCACCGCCGCCAAGGAGCGGATCGAAGGTGAGCTATCGGCGGCGCGGGATATCCAGATGGGCATGTTGCCCCATGTCTTTGCGTTGCCCGGCCATGCGGAGTGCGATCTGTATGCGGTGCTGGAGCCGGCCAAGGCGGTGGGCGGCGATCTGTTCGATTTCTTTCTGCTCGACGAGCAGCGTCTGTTCGTCTTGGTCGGGGACGTGTCGGATAAAGGTGTGCCGGCTGCCTTGTTCATGGCGGTCACCAAGACGCTGTTTGCCGTGGAAGCACGCCGTGATTCTTCATCGATCGGCCGTATCGTGGAACGGGTCAATGCCGCGTTGTGCAAGAACAATCCGGAAAGCATGTTCGTCACCGTGATTGCCGGCATTCTGGATTTGCGTAGCGGTGAGTTTATCTTCTGCGATGGGGGTCACGAACGACCCTGGGTGTTGCGGCGGGAGGGTCCGCCGGAATGGGTCGAAAAGCGAGGCGGGGTGGCATTGGGCTTTTTAGCCGATGCCGTTTATCGGGAAGAAGAACCGATTCATTTGGCGGACGGCGAGGGTTTGCTGATCTATACCGACGGCGTGAGCGAGGCGATGAACGCCGACAACGAGGCTTTTACGGTGGCGCGTTTGGGCGAGGCGCTGGTTCCGCTAGATCACGAAGCATCCGCCCGCGAAATCGTCGATCAGGTCATGGCCGAAATCGGGGGCTTCGTGGCGGGTTGTCCGCAAAGCGATGACATCACCTTGATGGCTTTGCGTTGGCATCGTCCTTGAGTTGCCGGCACCGATTTGGATGAAGGGTGCGTTCCATTGGCATGCGATTTCTTCTAAAAAGCGGGCTAATTCTGGCGATCCGCTGGCGCGAAGCCATACTTGTATCAAAAGTTGAAAAAATAACATGGCCTCTTGCGACTGTACGGACCTTGCCTAGCCATGAACGCTCCTCTACACCAACCAGATCTTGAAGTGTTGAAAATCACGCGGATCAAGCCGACATTGGTCGTCAAAACTTTGCGGTCATTCCTCCCTCGTGGCTTAGGCTTAACCGCCGCCTCGTTGGGTATCCAGAACGAGCTGCCTTGGAAACAGCGCTAAAGCGGAACACATATGATCGATCCAGCTAGCCAAGTACAACTAAGAGAAGCCATTGCAGATTGCATTGGCTCGGATCAGGGGGTGCTTGACACATTGCGTGATGAAATTCGCCCTCTAAAGAACGCCACGCGACGGATTCAACCGCGCACCACGACATCCATTTCGCTGGTTGGCACCGATGGCGGTAACAATCAGCTCCAGTTCGATCCTTTCCTGATTCAACTGGTTCGGGTGGTGGATAGCAGCAACAACGAGTACTGCCTGGAGGCAGTCTCGCCCACAACCCCGATTCAGAAGCTCTACGAGTATCAGTTCGCTGCTGATGGGGCGGCACGCACAGCCTTGGGCGAGATGATGATCTTTCTGGGCGTGGATAGCCTGCCGACGCTCTCCCACATGATTCGGCCGACCGATAAAGGGAAGCCGGTTTCCCCCAGTTGGGTACAGGTTTACAGGGAGCTAGTCGAGTGGGCAATACTATTTGCCATTCTGAAGAAGGATTTCGGGACCGATACCCTGATCGTTTACGACGGCTTATTGCGTAGTAAGGTCTTCGCCAAGGATCTGTTTCAACGCCTGCTCCAGGGTATGAGGGATCGTATCGATGCACGGTGGAGCGGAAGCCGTCGCCGGGTATACCTGGCAGGTGTAGCCAAACACAGTAAGGTGCTCTCACGGTATCGCCTGGCCATGGCGCTGGAAGGTGTGCTTCAGACCGACTACCCGGCCTACGTGGAGGTGCCTCGTGAAGTGGAGGAAAAAGCCTATGTCTGGTCGGAATTTGCGCGGGGCGACGATCACGCCAGCGAAGGTGGGGAGATCAACAAGTTCGTTGGTGGCAAGATGTTCCTTGTGAAATTCGGCTCACACCGCCGTGACCCTATTTGGCCGATCGACATCTTTGTGCCGCAAGTTGGAGATTCCCAGACCATCCTTGGCTCAATGCTTGCCGACGCGATCAATGGTTTCCCGGTGCCGCACTATCCTCGTTGCCTGCAAAAGGCGCATGAAAATGCGGCGCTGGTCGATTTCGATTTCGACATTCTGCAGGACTTCATCTACGAAGGTGTACGGTCGAGTCTCGGCGGCGATGCGGGGGTTTTGGATGCGTTTCAGCTTCAGGATGCCGACCCAGCACAACGCCGGTACGGATAAGGGAGAACCACATGGCAGAAATCCAACTCTTTCCCAAGGAACAGGTCGTCGGCATCTTCCGGGGTTTCCAGCAAGGGGGCATGGAGTTTCACGCCGACCTAGTGTTGCCGTACCGGAACGAGTTCCAGAACATCCCGATGCACGGGCAGTTCCTCCTCGTCCAATTGGAGACACCCGATGAAGCGGTGTTAGGCCGCATCGCATCCTTCTCCTCGGAGGGAAAGCTGTCCTTCGGCTCGGGTGAGGAATTCAACATCCGAGCAGTCCGCGAAGATCGGCCAATCCCCGAAGATCTTCGCGAGCAATACCTGAAGTATCGAGTGAACATTCGGGTTCTCGGTGTACTGCGACGGAATGGCAAGGGACTGACCTTCGTCCCCTCGCATCGCCGACTACCCCATGTTGGCAGCAAGGTAGCTTTTCCAGGCGATGAGGTATTGCACGAGATCGCCGGCCACAATATCGATGGGGCACCCATCGGTCATCTGGCTTTCGGCGAGTACATCTATGCTGCAGGCAGCCAGTCATTCCAGTCGCAAGAATGGATGCAAGTGGTCAACCCGGAGGTACTGGTTCGCTTCCCGATCGAATCATTGGTATCTCGTCGTAGCTTCATCTTTGCCCGAGCGGGCTTCGGCAAATCCAATCTCAACAAACTGCTCTTCTCGAAGCTCTATGAAACAACGCCCTTCGTCATAAAACGTGCTGGCAAGCAAGTCCCCGTGGGCACGGTGATCTTTGATCCAGATGGCGAGTATTTCTGGCCTGATGATAAAGGCCGTCCAGGGCTATGCGATGTCCCCGAGCTGGAGGATAAGGTTGTTGTCTTTACCGACCGGAAAAATCCGAGCCCCTTCTATCAGTCATTCGTTGCTGGTGGTATCAAGCTGGATATTCGCCGCTTACGCCCAGGAGACGTAATTTCGATCGCGCTCGGACCTGAACGTCAGGAACAGCAAAACGTCCGGAAACTACGCGGGCTTCCGCAAGACCGGTGGGAATCGTTAGTCAATCTGATCGACACCAGCGGCAACACCACGCCGCTAGATAACATCTGCTCACTGCTCGATCTCGATCCTCAGCGGCAGGAAGCCGAGGCTCTGGCGGCCAGAGGCAACATGACGGCAATCGTGAAGATGCTGCATGACAAGAGCAGCCAACTTATGGACATGCTGGTTCGCGCGCTATCCGAGGGGAAGTTGTGTGTCATTGACGTTTCCCAGATGCGCGGCGGCCAATCTCTAGTGCTCTCTGGCCTAATCCTGCGTCGGATCTTCGACCGGAACCAGCAGGAGTTCACAGCAGCCGATCCAAGGACAATCCCGACGATCGCAGTCGTCGAAGAGGCCCAATCGGTACTGAACGAAAACGCATCGGCTGCCGAGCCCTACATCGCTTGGGTGAAGGAAGGTCGTAAGTACGACTTGGGCGCGCTGCTGATCACCCAGCAGCCGGGCAGCATCCCTGTCGAGATCCTCAGCCAAGGCGACAACTGGTTTATCTTCCACCTATTGTCGGCGGCGGATCTCGCATCGCTGAAACGAGCCAACGCCCATTTCAGCGATGACTTGTTGAGCTCACTTCTCAACGAGCCAATTCCTGGACAGGGGGTGTTCTGGAGCTCTGTGGGAGGGAAGCCCTATCCAATTAGCCTTCGCGCCCTGTCGTTCGAGAAGTTGTTTTCAATGAGGGACTATGACTACAACCAACCCACCGGGCAAACCTACGCACAAACACTGCGCAGCACTTTCTCCGGGATGAGACAGATCGCGACGACGGATCGCGTTCCAGAAACCGATGGTGCAGATACTTCGTTTTCTGCAGAGGTTGAACACGAAGAAGCCGAGCCTGTAGACGTCATGGCGAACATTGAGCTGCAGGCTATCGACGCCCTGCGGGCCGATGCCAAACTGATGGCAAAGATCGAATCGTCGGAAGGGGCTGCCTGGGGATCGCTCAAAGCGTTCTTCCTCGATCATTTGCCGGCTTATTTAGACGATAGAGACAATTTGGCCTTTCGGCTTGTGAAAAAGGCGCTTGTCGATTTCTACGGCCCTCAAGACCAGGGGTGGGAGCAATACCGCCATCCGACCCGCAGCACTGCCTACGTCAAGAAGAGGAGCTAGGCAGTGCCCAGCGCACAAACGGCCCTGAACGGAATTTGCCCCTACTTCACGATGTTCCCGCTCGATTTTCCGCTCAATATCCTGAAGCGGAGAGCGCGAACAGGAGATGCTGTGCTTGACCCATTTTGCGGTCGGGGTACGACCAACTTCGCTGCACGACTTGTCGGCCTCCGGTCCCTTGGGGTGGACTCCAGTCCGGTTGCTGCCGCTATTACAGCCTCCAAGCTCGCGGCGGCCACCGTTGATGACATCCTTGCCGAAGCACACAGAATTCTGACCCAATGTGAGGTGCGCAACATACCGGCGAGCGAGTTTTGGCAATGGGCGTTTCACCCGAGCGTGCTGAACGCGCTTTGTCGATTCCGGGAGGCGCTCCTGGAGGACTGCACTACAGACGCCCGTGTCGCGCTCCGTGGGATCGTTCTGGGCGCGCTGCATGGGCCGAAACAGAAGACATTCCCAAGCTACTTCTCTAACCAGTGCCCCCGTACCTACGCCCCCAAGCCTGCCTATGCAACGCGCTTCTGGCGGGAACGCGGGCTTATGCCTGAGCCTATCGATGTCTTGGCCGTGATTGAACGGCGGGCGAAACGCTACTACGCAACGTCTTTCGACATCACGGGAGCCGTGCGATTGGCGGACAGCCGGGAGGCCAAGGTGCTCCAACCGGCAACACCGGAAGCTCGGTTCGACTGGGTGATTACTTCACCTCCGTACTACGGCATGCGGACTTACATCCCTGACCAGTGGCTTCGCAACTGGTTTGTGGGTGGCCCCGACACTGTCGACTACACCAATCGTGATCAGGTCGTTCATTCAAGCCCTGAGGACTTTGTGAGCGATCTGCGTCAGGTATGGCACAACGCGAGCCACGTCTGCGCAGAAGATGCAAAGATGGTTATCCGTTTCGGCGGCATCACGGACAGGCGGGCTAATCCTCTGGACCTTATTAAGAGTTCTCTCATTGATAGTGGCTGGCGTATTACGACAGTAAGAAAAGCAGGTATTGCGACTGATGGGAAGCGACAGGCTGACTCTTTCCTCCGGACGAGGTCCACGCCCATGAACGAGCACGACGTTTGGGCGATTAGGCAATGAGGTTGCGAGTCTGCGGTTACTGACAGTGCATGGCGCCTAACACTTTGTGTCAATCATCTGAAATGATTTGGATAACGCGCGGAGAATGCCCGACCCGTTCGAGAAACCGCAGTAGATCGACGGTCGCAATCGTGGTCGTGCGGTCGTTACGGAGCGGATGGCAGTTGATGCGGTCGGAATCGAGTACGCCCTGCTCGAAAACCACCTGTACACAAGCCTGGGTGTCGTTGATGACCGCGAAGGGAGAAACCGCACCGGGAGCGATGCCGAGTAGCTGGTCGAGATCCGCCTCGCTGGCGAAGGAGAAACGCGGTGCTTGCAACAGACCCGCCGCGACTCGCAAATCGATTCGGGTCTGTTCCAGCGCCACCAGTAGCCAATATCCGCCCTTCTTGTCCTTGAGAAATAGGTTCTTGGCATGAGCGCCCGCCAGCTTGCCGCGCAGACGCCGGCTGTCCTCGATGGTTCGCAGCGGCGGATGTTCAACGGTCGTGGTCGCGATGCCCAGCTCGTCGAGCATCAGCATGAGCTGTTGGCTGTCAACCGGCATGACTTCGCTGCCGGATGCATCCGAGATTTCCCACGTCGATCAAACCATATTCAGTTCGAGCTTGGCCCGCATCGACATCCGTTCGGGGGTCCACGGTGGCTCCCAAACCAGCTCGACATTGACCGATTCCACTCCTGCCCCATGGCGAACCGCGTTTTCCACCCATTCCGGCATGGAACCGGCGACTGGACAACCCGGTGCGGTCAAGGTCATCTGAATGTCCGCGTGGTTGCCCAGCGGATCGACTTCCAGGCCGTAGATCAACCCGAGTTCGTAGATGTTGACCGGAATTTCGGGATCATAGACGGTTTTCAGCGCATCGATCACGCGGGCTTCCAGTTCCCCGACATCCGGCAGATCCATGGTAGTGGGCGTCGCGGTCATATTGGGTTTCCTGAAAAGATGGAAATCACTCGGTCGCTACCGGCGTCTTGCGTTCTTCCAGCGCGGCGCGCACCGCGTGCCAAGCCAGCGTGGCGCACTTGACTCGGCTCGGGTAGTCGCGCACGCCGGCCAGGACGCTGAGCTTGCCCAGTCCGCGCGGACATTCGCAATCGCTGGTCACGACGTTATGGAACACTTCGAACAGGTGTTCGACCTCGTCGATCGGTTTCCCCTTGAGGGTTTCGGTCATCAACGAGGCCGACGCGCTGGAAATCGCGCAACCCGCACCCTGAAAGGCGATGTCCTTAATCACCCCGTCCTCAATATCCAGATAAACGCTGATCCGGTCGCCGCACAAGGGGTTGACACCATCGGCCTTGTGGGTTGGCTGAGAGATGATCCGGAAATTCCGGGGCCGCTTGTTATGGTCCAGGATGACTTCCTGGTAGAGATCGCGTAAGTCGCTCATGATTCGAACAGCTCCTTAACTTTCCAAAGGGCTTTGATCAACGCGTCTACCTCGTCGCGGGTATTGTAGACGGCGAACGAGGCTCGGGCAGTGGCGGGCACGCCGTAGCGTTGCATAACCGGCTGGGCACAGTGATGGCCGGCCCGGATCGCCACGCCTTCGCGGTCGAGAATGGTACCGATGTCGTGGGGATGCGCGCCTTTCATAGTGAACGCGACCAGTGCCGCTTTGTCTCGCGCCGTGCCCATGATCGTCAGGCTGGGGATCTCGGACAACCGCGCGGTGGCGTACTCCAGGAGATCGTGTTCGTGGGCGGCAACCGCATCCAGACCGATGGTGTTCAGCCAATCGAGCGCCGCACCCAAGCCAATGACACCGGCGATGTTGGGCGTGCCCGCCTCGAATTTGTTGGGTAGGTCGGCATATTCGGTTTTCTCGAAGGTGACCAGTCGGATCATGTCACCGCCACCTTGGTACGGCGGCATGGCTTCCAGCAACGCCTGCTTACCATACAGTACGCCGACCCCGCTTGGCCCATAGATCTTGTGACTGGAGAAGGCGTAGAAGTCGCAATCCAGCGCCCGCACATCCACCGCCAGATGCGGGATGGATTGGGCGCCATCCACCAGTACCGGGATGCCCTGGGCATGGGCCAGCTCGATCATGAGCTTGACCGGGTTGATCGTGCCGAGGGCATTGGATAAATGAACCGCTGCCACCAGCTTCACCCGTCCGCTGGCGAGCAGTCGTTCATACTCCTCCAAAATCAGCTCGCCGGCGTCGGTGAACGGCACGACCTTGAGTACTGCGCCAGTGCGCTCGCACAGCAGTTGCCACGGCACGATGTTGGAATGGTGCTCCATGCCGGTAATGACGATCTCGTCGCCGGCTTGCACCATGCGGTTACCGAAACTGCTGGCGACCAAGTTGATACTTTCGGTGGTGCTGCGGGTGAAGATGATCTCTTGGGCGCTAGCCGCGTTTAAAAAGGTCCGCACCTTTTCTCTGGCGCCTTCGTAGGCGACGGTGGAGCGTTCCGACAGCAGGTGAACGCCCCGGTGAATGTTGGCGTAATAACCGCTGTAGCACTCGCTGATGGCGTCGATCACCGTTTTTGGTTTCTGGACCGAGGCGGCATTGTCCAGATAGACCAGCGGTTTGCCGTGAATCCGCTGGTTCAGGATCGGAAAGTCAGCGCGAATGCGAGCAAGGTCGAAGCCAGTTTCGACAACCGGTGCGGTGGAAAGGGCATGCAGGGCGCTCATGTCGTTCATTCCCCTTCGATGAGATCCAGGGACAAGCGCGTGGCGAGCAGACGAGTCAGGCGCTCGCGCAGCGGCGTCAGCTGGATCGAGTTGAGGCTATCGTTGGCGAAGGCGCCGACCAGCATGGCGCGGGCCTGAGCGGCATCGATACCGCGCGCCCGCAAATAAAACTCGGCGTTGGGATCGAGGAACCCGGTGCTGGAGCCGTGCCCACATTTCACATCGTCGGCCAGAATTTCCAGGCGGGGATTGGAGTTGGCTGAGGCTTGTTTCGACAGCAACAAGTTGCGGCTGGCCTGGCGGGCGTCGGTCTTCTGGGCATGCGGGCGGACGTGGATCATGCCATCGAATACGGAACGCGCCTTGCCGTCCAACACACTTTTGAACAATTGTTGACTGGTGCCGCGCGGCTGGGCATGCTCGACTCGGACGTGGAAGTCGCTGACCTGGGTGTCGCTCGCCAGCGTCAAACCGTTGAGCGTACAATTCGCGCCCTCGCCATCTAGCAGCGCTTCCAGGTCGGTACGCGCCAGCTGGCCGCCGAAAGACAGCAGATGCAGTCGGGACTGACTGTCGCGTCCCTGACGAAGCCGGATCCCACCGAGATGCCAGGCTTGGAGGGATTCCTCCTGAACCTCGTGATAGTCCAGCGTGGCGCCATCGCCCAATTGCAGCTCGGCGACCGGCGCGGTCAGATAGCGACCCTGGCCTCGATATTCCACGACGACAGTCGCCTGGGCGCCATCTTCCAACACCAGCAACAGGCGCGGATGAACGGTGCTATCGCCGCCAGTCGCATGGAAGATTAAATGAATCGGCGTTTCAACCACGGTGCCGCGCGGTAAGTGAATAAAAGCGCCGTCTTCCCAGAAGGCGGTATTGAGGGCAACGAACGGATGTTGCGTCAAGCCGGGCAGTTGGTCGAGATGCAGCGTGACCTGCCTTGGCTGAGTCGATAAGATCCGACCGAGGGTGGCAACCAACGTCTGTTCCGGTAGCGGACGCGGCTGCGATAATCCCGGCGCGAAGCGGCCGTTGACGAATACCAGCCGATGCGCCGGTATCTCCAGTGTTGGCAGCGCGCCGGCCTCGACCGGGGTATCGGCCGACCGCTGAAAAGCGATCTGATGCAGGGTACCGAGGTCGGTAAAACGCCATGCCTCTTGGTGGCGAGTCGGCAGACCCAGCGTCTCAAAGCGGGTGAACGCTTCGCGCCGTAACCGGGTAATCGTAGCCGGTTCCCGACGGCTGGTCATGAAGGCATTGAAGGCTTGGCGATAGGGGTCTTGTGGAACAGCAGCAATGGCGGTCATGGTTTTCGCCTCAGGCCGCAGCCCGACGAGCCCGACCGGGTTCTTCGTTATACAACGCGTAGCCCTGCTCTTCCAGTTCCAGCGCCAAGCTCTTGTCGCCGGAACGAACGATTCTGCCGTTAACCAGAACGTGTACGTAGTCGGGAACGATGTAATCCAGCAAGCGCTGGTAGTGAGTGATGACCAGGAAACCGCGTTCGGGACCGCGTAAGGCGTTGACGCCGTCGGCGACCACTTTCAGGGCGTCGATATCCAACCCGGAGTCGGTTTCGTCCAGTACGGCGAAGCGCGGTTGTAACACTGCCATTTGGAACACTTCGTTACGTTTTTTCTCACCGCCCGAAAAGCCTTCATTGACCGAGCGCTTGAGCATGGAGTCGTCCATCTTCACCAGCTCCATGCGCTCGTGAATCAAATCCCAGAAATCCATCGCGTCCACTGGCGGCTCGCCGCGGTGTTTACGCACGGCGTTGACGGCAGCTTTCAGGAAATACAGGTTGGCGACGCCGGGAATTTCCACCGGATATTGAAACGCCAGGAACAGACCTTCGCAGGCGCGGATTTCCGGAGCCATGTCCAGCAGGTTTTTGCCGTCGAAAACCACTTCGCCCTCGGTGACGGTATAACCCTCGCGCCCGGCGATAACGTTAGCCAGCGTGCTCTTACCGGAGCCATTCGGCCCCATGATGGCGTGAACCTCGCCAGGATGGATGATCAGGTCGAGGCCGTTGAGAATCTCCCGACCTTCGACTGTGGCGTGCAAGTTGCGGATTTCCAGCATGGTGAGTGTTTCCTGTAAGCCAATAGCCTGTGGGGTTGAGCTAGATCATGATTTTTATCTTGCGGGGAAACTCCGGCATCAAAGTGGGCGTTGCCAGTTGTCCGTTTGCATCGAAAAGTGACCGATTTCCATTTTCATCGCAAACTCGGAACTCAATCCCGCTCACTTTGTGGATTGAGTGTCTTAACCCACGCTGCCTTCCAGCTTCAACTCGATCAATTTCTGTGCCTCAACGGCGAATTCCATCGGCAATTCCTTGAAGACTTCCTTGCAGAAACCGTTGACGATTAGACTCACTGCGTCTTCGGCGCCAATGCCGCGCTGTCGGCAGTAGAAGAGCTGGTCCTCATTGATCTTGGAAGTGCTGGCCTCGTGCTCGACCTGAGCGGTCGGATTCTGTACCTCGATATAGGGGAAGGTGTGCGCGCCGCAGCGGTCGCCCATCAACAGCGAATCGCACTGCGAATGATTGCGGGCATTCTCGGCGGTCGGCAGGATCTTCACCAATCCCCGATAGGCGTTCTGGCCGTGACCGGCAGAGATACCCTTGGAGACGATGGTGCTGCGGGTGTTTTTGCCAATGTGGATCATCTTGGTGCCGGTGTCGGCTTGCTGATAATCGCGGGTCAGGGCAACAGAATAGAACTCGCCAATCGAGTTCTCACCGCGCAGCACACAGCTTGGGTATTTCCAGGTAATGGCCGAGCCGGTCTCGACTTGCGTCCAGGAAATCTTGGAATCGCGGCCCTTGCATAGCCCACGCTTGGTCACGAAGTTGTAAATGCCACCTTTGCCCTCGGCATCGCCCGGATACCAGTTCTGCACGGTGGAATATTTGATGGTGGCATTGTCCAGCGCGACCAGCTCCACCACCGCCGCATGCAACTGATTTTCATCGCGTTGGGGTGCGGTACAGCCTTCGAGATACGACACGTAGGCGCCTTCGTCGGCGACGATCAATGTTCGCTCGAACTGGCCGGTGTTGCTGGCGTTGATGCGGAAATAGGTGGACAGTTCCATCGGACAGCGCACGCCCGGCGGAATGTAGACGAAGGAACCATCCGAGAACACCGCCGAGTTCAGCGTCGCGTAATAGTTATCACGGTACGGCACAACCGAGCCGAGATACTGCCGCACCAGTTCGGGATGCTCGCGCACCGCTTCCGAGAACGAGCAGAAGATGATGCCCATTTCGGCTAGCTTGCCCTTGTAGCTGGTCGCCACCGACACCGAATCGAACACTGCGTCCACCGCCACGCCAGCCAGGATCGCCTGTTCCGCGAGCGGAATGCCGAGCTTTTCGTAGGTGCGGCGCAGTTCGGGGTCGATCTCGTCCAGGCTCTTGGGAGCATCGCCTTTCTGCTTGGGTGCGGCGTAGTAGGAAATCGCCTGATAATCGATGGGTGGATAATGTACTCGAGCCCATTTCGGCTCCTGGAGGGTGAGCCAATGGCGATAGGCTTGCAGCCGCCATTCCAGCAACCAGTCCGGTTCCTGCTTTTTGGTCGAAATCAGTCGGATGACGTCCTCGTTCAGCCCCGGCGGTACGGTTTCCTGCTCGATGTCGGTCACGAAACCATACTTGTAGTCGCTGGTGGCGAGGCGTTCGAGAGCTTGGGTGCTGTCGGTCATGGTGCGGTATTCCCGTGGCAGAATTCGGTGGCTCAGATGGGACGGCCGACGGTACCGATGGCCGCGACTCTATGCAGTCCTTGGAAATGGATTGGCCGGGATGGGTCAGGGCGGCTCATTTCCAGCAGGTTGATGCTTTGCAGGGCGGTATGTATCGCTTGGTTGATGCGCGGCCAGTGACCGCTAACCTCGCAATGTTCCAGCCGCGAGCAACCATCGTGATTGTCGCCACTGCATTCAGTGATGGCGATGGGGCCTTCCAGGGCGCCGATGATGTCGGCGGCGGAAATTTCCGCCGCCGACCGGGCCAGACTGTAGCCACCCTGCGCGCCGCGCTGCGAGATTAATAACCCCGCTCGCGCTAGGCTTTTCAGGATCTTGCTGACCATCGGCAGTGGTAACTGGCGCTGCTGTGCGAGGGCGGCCGCGCTGTGCGGCTGACCGTCGGCTTGGGCCAGACAGGTCATCAGTAGAATACCGTAGTCCGCTTCCCGGGTAATTCGGATCATGGCCGCTCCGAGTAACTCGTCCAATTTGTACCTTATTAGTACTATATATAAGTAGAATAATCCCAAACAAGGCGTTTGCCAAGAGAAGAATTATTCAGGAAGTCAAATCATGCAGCTTTGGATCGGACGCGCGCGAGGAGTGTACGCTGAAACTTGTTGCTTCCAACCGGCGCGCTTCGCTGCGCCGGCGGATTGTAGAGTGGCTCGATCGGGTGAAAAAACTCAGCTTATCTTCTGCACGGTGCCATCGAGGTTCATCAGCAGTCGTTCAACTTCCAATTCCGGGTAACGCTTGTGGATCGCCACCATCAAGTCGCGTAGGAACTTGCCGTGGATGCGGGTTTCCAGTTGCGGGTCCTTGGAAAAATCCGCTTTTAGAATCACCTTGTAGGCGCCACAATCGCGATGGTCCATCAAAATGACTTTTTTGATGTGATGGAGGTCGCTGGAAATTTTAAGGTGTTCCCAAAATGTCTGATTCCAATCCTTGAAATTAGAAGTGAGCGCGCCTAATGAAGCGCCAGCTAGCACGATGTGATCGTATTGGTTGGTCAGACCGCGACCGTCCATATAGCGGGTGATATCGTCGATCAAGCGATAATCCATGCAGCTGAGCAGCAGGGCTTCGGTGGTATGCCCTGGCGCGGCGCCCGTTTGCGGATCGGCATCATGTTCGGCTTCGACTTGAAGAGCCGTTTTCGGGTTGGGTTTACGTTGAATTGGCGGCTCGTGCAAGGTTTCAGCTCGGGCCAGTCGCCAAGGAGTGGCGAGTCCGAGCAGTGTTGCGCCACCGCCTAGAGTGGCGAGCTGTACGAAGCGACGCCGGCTGATGGCGGTGGACGCGACTGGGTAGTGATGGTGATCGTGGCAACTAGATGGATGATGCGGTGTGTATAATGGGTGATGTGGTGTGAACATAGAAGAGATTCTTTATCTATTTTGATATGTTATAACGTGTTGAGAGTATTTTTCCTGAATATAATATGGAACATATCATACTTTCAAGCAAAGTGGCTTGGATCAGTTGCAAAAAAAGATGCTGCAAGATTTTCCAGCGGTCACTTTTTGCTTGACGTAGTATGGCGATAAAAATAGAATAAAAAATTCTCAATGTGTATTAATGGCTACGTAGCTCAGGTGGTTAGAGCACGGCACTCATAATGCCGGTGTCGGTGGTTCAAGTCCACCCGTAGCCACCATCTGAAAAGTGACCGTGCCAACCGTGTGGTAGATGGGAACGGCATGCGTCAAGTGCCTTAAAACGCGATGGAAAGTCTCAACAGGTTCCAGGGCAGGCGATTTCCTGTGCAATGTTTCCCCAAGCAATGCTCAACTCAATAGGTGAGCGGGGCTACGTTATCAAGCTGGTGTCAGCTTGTCCGGTGTTCGAAATTTTTATCTGGCATCTCAAAATTAGACGCAATTCATCGCACGAACACGCGGCTAGCTGATTCATGGAGACAAATCAGGAACTCAGCCATGCACTGAGATCCATACCAAGGTACTGCGCCAGTTGCCTGATTCGCTCTTGGTACAAAGCCCATAGTACAGGTTTGAGCGTGGAGCGCAGACGATGCCCCGGACCGGTAAAAACGGGCTCGTGGCAGCCTTGTTGCCGTAGTTGTTCGGGGTCCACGGGAGCAACGCCGAGGTGTTGGAAACAGCGGTTTAGTAGGAGTTCAGGTTCAGTGATGATTTGCTCAAAGCGCAGAATCAAGAGCTGTTCGTTGGGAAAGATCGTACGCCAAGTTTGTAGGCAAGCCTGATAATCACCTCGTTTAAGCGACGCAGCGGAATGGAAGTGATCGCTAAACCAGGCGTCGCTGGCCTCATCAATCGTCATTTGCGCACGCTGCAAAGCCATCAGCGCTGATGACCAAGCCCGATCAATGGGATTACGAATTAGATAGATCAAACGTAGCTGGGGATTACAGGCATGGATTTCCTGCACGACGGAACTGGGAAGCGCAGCATAGGAAGGGGTGATTTCCCCGGCGATAGCGGCAACATCGGCAAAGCGACTTAAATAATCCGCAATAGCCGATTTATCGTGAGAACGATCCCAAAAATGAGCTTCCTTTCCAAGTGGAAAGGCGAGTTGGGGATGGTGGCTGATCTGTTCATATAGCCAAGTGGTGCCAGCCTTTTGGGCACCGATACCAAGGAAGGAGAACATGAAAAAGCCACCGCCCGAAGGCGGTGGCTTAGACCCTGTATTAGGGAGCTGCTGGCCGCAGGTAGCCGTGATCCATGACCTGACCGAAGTTCAAGGTTGGATCTCCGAAATCGCGCGCCTTGAAGATCATTCCGGCAGCCGGCAGACCCACACCGGCAGCAGGTGCGCCAGAGAAGGCTAGATCGACCCAGCCAAACTCAGGTTCCGATCCATTGAATTGTCCCTTAATATCGACCACCTGAGTGACAGTGGAATCGAAAGCCGAAACCAAGTCGCCGTAAGCACTATTACCGATGACCAATACGTTGGTTTCATACGGCAAGGTGCTAATCTTGACTTCCGGTGGTGGCGCAGGCGACACGGTTACACCATCCGTTTTGATCACAAGCGGAATTTCTTCACGATTGAACAAATTGTAAGTAACCGTGATGTTGGATTTGTCTGTGAACAAATTCTCGAACGGCGTGAGAGGTACCGTGCAAGCACCTACCGCACCGCCACCCGCAGCAGTTCGCCAGTTGTTGCAGCCCGCTTGAATATTGGTGGGAGCAACATCGACATGGTACGACTTGGTCGGAAAAGCCACTACCCAATCCGTTGCTACACCGAGCTTGGGATTGTTGGACCACTCATTAAGCACTGCAGTCGCGTTGAAACCAGCTTCAACGGTGGGCAGCGCGCTGGTGCTCCAGAGACCTGCATGAGAGGGTAAGGTGGGTTCTAGGAACCAAGGATACTGCTGAGCAGTTACCAGATTCTGACCAACACCCCAACCAGCAAGATGGACGGCGGTTCCACCCCCGGCCAAACCTTTGTCACGTTTTATGTAGCTGATATTGACCTTAAGAGGAGTGGGGGAGGTAATTACGCCATACTCGCTACGTGCGACCGGATCACCCGAGCCGGCAGTACCTGGGATAGCACCTGCACCATCCCAAGTCCCCGAAGTATTGACGAACTTGCCCTCGGCCAAAACGCAATTACGCGGTTCACCATTAACGTGCTCTGCGTAATAGGGCGCTGTTCCTGCCACGATGGTCGGAGCCTCACCCATGACCAGGAATTCAGCATAGCCTTCAAGCATGCGATCGGTCGTTTGCGGACCCAAATCCTTGAAAACACCAGTGTAAGCCAATTCACTACCAGATGCTCCGCTATCGCGTACCGAGATCGGCACCGTGCAGGAGCGGTCATTGGTCTGGAGGAAAGGCTTGCCATCAGCACCCAAAGATAGCCATGCGGTCCAGACGTCATACGGTGATAACAAGATATTGAAGTCGAGAATGTCACGGGAGTTGTAGGATTCACGAATCCGTACTTTCACCGCCAGCGAGCTGCTGGTGGTATTGGTGACGTTCACCAGCGTTTGCCAACCGGCGCGCACCGTGTAGTACGGTACAACGGCGGCGGTGCCGGAGCCAGTTGTGGAAACCGCTTGGGCACTAGCCAGCTGGGGCCCGGCCAGGAAGGACCCTGACAGCAGACCCGCGGCGACTATGGCAGCACTAAGTTTGTTCATTCTGAACATGCTTTTTCCCCTCGTTAACAAGGTTTAGGAACGAATCCTGAAACTAGCGCATTTATGTGGATGCTACTTGGTAATGCCGTCCCTTCGGGATGCTGCTTCCTTGGAGGATTTAGGAATGCAGCCGGCGTTGGCACCAAGAACTCCCGGATAAAAGTGCGCCGGAAAATAACAAGCTAACTGCATGCTGTCAATCAACGGCGAAGCGAACAGGGAGGCTTCCTCAAAGATCCCTTCGAACCAATGCATTTCACCTGACGGTGACACGCTGTTCCAAAGTCGCTTGCCATGCCCTGAAGATGTTGAATCCCAAGGATGATGGCGTCGGCCAGCGTGGGATACACCAACGACCTACTGACTAGACAGCGTAACAAAAACACTACCAACTCCATGAAAGTTTGTGGAATCTCAATAAATTTGTAGATTGGGAAGCCAACGGAACAGCAATTAAAGAGCAATCTACAACACTCTTTTCAAATTTACAACTCTTTTCAAATTTACAACAATCTAGTTGCCCAATTGCGTTTGTAGCCCAGACGAAGATCATGTTTGCATCGCCAAGGAAGCTAGCGCAACTGAGGTTTCCAGTTGCTCCAGATTGATGGCCACTGCGAACCAGGTCCGTTTTGAATGCGGCCAATCGATCTTCCGACAATGCAAGCCTAGCTCGGTACATAAACCGGCAAGGGTTATCCAACGATAAAAATTAATGCTTGGATAGACCCATTCATCACGGGTTTCGTCCATGGCGTGTTCGTCGAAAGCGGCAACCAGTAACCCAGATGGTTTTAGTAGATGACGTGCTGAAGTCAAGCAGCGACGGATCTGGGTCAACCCTGCATGGCTGAATAAGGTTGGTACTAGGATGAAGTCGAAGCCGATATCGATATTGGGGATATCCAGCGTGAAATCCTTGTTGCACGCGAAATGGGGCTGTCTCAGTGCAATTAATTCAGTGCCGAGGGTTGCTGCGATTTCTGCTTGAGCCGTCTGATCCGTGAACTCGATGGCATAGTAATGGGTTGGCTGCAGATAAGGAACAAGCAGAGGGCCTGCCGCTGGCGAGCGAGTGACCAGTTCCAGCAGGTGATTTTGTTGGCGCAGCCCTAATAGGATCAGCAGGCTGAATTGAAGCGCTGGGTTGTCGTCAGTGGGTTTCGATATTGGGGTTTGCTCGGCCACTACCCTAGGTGGTGATGGAATCGGCGGTGAGTAGGAGCACATCACAAGATCACAAGCCTTCCGCAGCCAAGGTATGATCTCGGGTTGAGTGTGACCGAACAGTAAAGTCGGGCGCGTTGGCTTCTCAAATGGGTTTCCTCGGATGCGCAGATATTCCTCGCCATAAGTTTGCAAGCGCTGAGGGAGTTCCTCAGCGGGCTGATTGGTGATCACTCCGCCGTGAACCTGATGGAAGGTCGCTTCACCGAACAGCGTAATTAGGGTGGAACGCTCCAACCCACAGGCCCGGCGATAGAAATCAAGGTTAACGATGCCGCCCCCCGGCAACGCGAATCGTTCGTCGTAACCGCCCAGTTCCTCGAACAATAGTCGCGGCAGAAAAATCAGGTTACTTTCATTGATTGTGCCCAGCCAGTTCAACGGGCTGGAGCCGGCTTGGGAGCTGATCTCAAACAACCGATAGCCGTTGCTTTGCCAAGCAATGCTGGCCAGTAGTTCATCTTCGACCGTTCGATTATAGCCGTGCCGCAGCGAATACATCTGAGTATCCGGTCCCAAGTGGAATCCTACTGTTCCTACCACAGCCCGCTCGAATCCGCGCAAGCAGTGTAAGGCCAAAGCGATCACGCCGGGTGTGGCGATCCGTGCTCCATCGATCATAATACCGACAAAGGGTGTCTTCGACAGCGCCACTCCCCGGTTGATCGCTCCCGCTGGGGAGGGAGAAGCATCATCGACCCACAGATAACGGAAATTGGAGCCGAATTTTGCGACATCCTCGGCTAGCAATCGTTCTGAGGAGCCATTTTCGACTACGATGACTTCATAGTCGGCCGCATTGACCCTCTGTTGGTAGTCTGGCGACAGAGAGAAGAGTGTGCGTGGTGCTTCCCGTCGCATGTTAAAAACCACGACCACGATGGAGAGTAAAGGGGAGGGCTGAGGTTGTTTGAAAAAGCTCAACCACTGTTGGAGGGACCGAGAGAACGTCACGCGGCAACTTCCTGCAATTGGCGATACAACATCGCAGCCGACTTAGGCAAGATGGCTCCATTCCTGTCCGACTTCACTCTCAACAGGGCACGCAGCCCGGTGAAGAACCGATTCAAGGTCATTTTATCTCTAGGAGCCTCATTTCTGCGCAGGGCGGACTCGAAAAATGAGAACCCTGCTGTGGGGACAATCAGATTTAAGGTTGGAGTTATTGTCAACAGGCGTTGACGATAGCGCTCCGGCGACCAGTCGAAACAAACTATCGGGAAATCGAACTGTCGATGGTAATCGAGCAGGAGGCGATTATATATTGTCCACAGTGTCAGGCATTTCTCGAGAGCAAGTCCATTGCGAGCGTGCAGCGAAGCCGCGACCGCCAGAGGATGGCGAAAGGTGCCGACGAAACGGACCGACGGCAGCGCTTCCAGCCAGCCGGGCAAGGTAAGTAGTGTGCGGGGATCCTTGAAGCCCCAGATGCGATCGATCGGATAGGTTGCAATGATCGCATCGCGCCGAGCTCGGTGTTCCGTTTTCCAGATCACCTGTGCGGGTGGGGCATCCCAGTTGCCGCCGTTAGCGCGCAGCAAATCATCCTGTAGATCCATGATCGCGTGGTTTTCACGATTCCCCTTGGCATTGTGCGGAGCAGCAGTGTTGACTTCTCCGAGATACAAGCCGGCTTCTTGCAGGCTGCCTGCCAAGCAACTGGTGCCGCTGCGGTGCATACCCAGGATCAGCACGGCTTGGCTACTACTGGTAGCGGGGTGGTTAGTCATCGATGGAAGTAAGCTCTCAGGATTGGAACTGGCCGGTCATGGTTGCCTCGCATTTGAGGAAACCCAGCTCAGAAGTTTGTATCCCTTGAAGTTGAAGCGAGTGTCGGGTTCGAAACGGCCCGAGGCGAGAGCCTTGACCGCACCGGCCTCATGCGGCCAAGGTGGATCATGGATCAGGATAAAGTCTGGTGAATAATGATTCAACCATTCCTCGAATTTTCGTTCTCCAATGAAACCCGCGTTGAGTGGGTTAACCAATCCGAGGATATCGATGATCGGTCGATCCGAGTACCAGCCTATCGTGCCGATTTCGACCAACGCGATTTTAGCGTCCTCCCGGGTATTTTGGTTCAACCAGATTCCAATATTTTTATAGGGCGTGAAGGCACTACGGGCAATACCGGATATGCTACTTGCCCAGTAGATTAAAATCGCCACCAGTAATATCGATGATAATTGGCCGATCCATTTCAGTTTGCCTTGAAAAATTGTACCCAGTACGTCAGCAATCCAAAAGATCCCTTGGGTGGAATAAACCATGGCGAAAATAAAATAAGGTGCATAATACCAATGATAATTGGGTATGTTAAAAGCGATAAAGAAACATGAGTAACTAATGAAGAAAGTTATGACTATGAGATGGATTTCCCGATTTACTGGTGTTTTGATACTGCTCACGAGTCCTATCAACGTTAAAATCACGATAGAGCAAAGATAGAAATAATTGGAGTTAAAGACCCAACCGAACAAATAGCCGATTTGTAGAAATAACCAGCCATCGCCCCATAACCCAGATTGACCTTGCCAAATTTTGGCGTTGCCAGTTGCTGGCAGATAAGCACCATAATACAGTTTATTAAAAATTAAGTTTCCTGCAATCAATACCAACGGAATGATGAAGTTTCGATAAGAAGGTAAGGTATGGTTTCTAATGACATAGCCACTTAACAAAATTGCCACCAGGAAGATTCCTTCCATCCTGGTTAGGATCAATAATCCAGAAAAAATTCCAAGCCAGAAATATTGCTCAATTCGATAACAATACAGGCATAGCCCTATCATGAGTATGAATAAAGGGGTTTCCATGCCATAGGTTAGAAAAAAGTAAGGAAAAGTTCCCGCTAAAATGATAAACAAACTTCGTGGAACCAATGGTTTATCAAGAAAGAAGACTTCCGAATATAGGATCAATGCCGAGGCATAGAGAATTGTTGCCAGCAGGATATTAGCAAGTTGTAGATTATCAAGCAGTAAACCTGTCAAAATGACTAGATATGAATAAAGCGGAGAAGTTAAACCATTAAAATAGTCACCTGGGTTATAAACAAGTCCTGCACCATTCAAGAAATTTCTGATATACCGGAGATAGATCAACGCATCATCAAGCTGATAGTGACGATTGATCCAGGCGAGATAGAACAGCGGCAGGCAGGATAGTAAATAGAGGATAAACCGTAGCCACCCGCTCCCGACAACACCGGTGCGGACGTTATCGGGAGTGGTAAGGGAAAGGATAGATCGATAACTCTTATTGGACTTCATACACCTCGACGAGGGCGTTGCCGGTGGTGGAGTGAGTGCCACGCACGATAGCGGTATAAGCGCCGGGGTTGAGTGTGGTCAGGATGGCCGCCTCCTGAGCGTAGCGCGGCCGGGCAGAATGCGCCTGAACCTCGGCCGCGTTGGCAGCCGTGCCCCAGTTGTCGTTGCCAAGAATCGCTTGGCCACTGGAATCGTACAAGGTCAGGTTGGGATCGGCCAGCACCGACGGCACGCCGGCGTCTGCCAGGGCAGGTCCCTTGGCGGTGATCAGCACCTTCTTGGCCATCCCGCTGATGATGAAACCTCCAATCATCACGCTGTCTCCCGTCCCAACCCAGCCCCGCGTCGAAAGATTGGTCAGTCGAGCCGCGCCATTGGTCTCCAAATCATACACCTCGACGAGGGCGTTGCCGGTGGTGGAGTGAGTGCCACGCACGATAGCGGTATAAGCGCCGGGGTTGAGTGTGGTCAGGATGGCCGCCTCCTGAGCGTAGCGCGGCCGGGCAGAATGCGCCTGAACCTCGGCCGCGTTGGCAGCCGTGCCCCAGTTGTCGTTGCCAAGAATCGCTTGGCCACTGGAATCGTACAAGGTCAGGTTGGGATCGGCCAGCACCGACGGCACGCCGGCGTCTGCCAGGGCAGGTCCCTTGGCGGTGATCAGCACCTTCTTGGCCATCCCGCTGATGATGAAACCTCCAATCATCACGCTGTCTCCCGTCCCAACCCAGCCCCGCGTCGAAAGATTGGTTAACAGAGTGGAAGTCGATGTCGGCCCAGACCCGGTAGTGTTCACCTGATAATCCAACAAGACGCTGCTGCCATTCACGGTTACGCTGCGGCTGGCATCCGCCACACCACCGCCGGAAAAGTTGACGGTCAGGGCACCGCTGGCGGTTATCGGGATGGCATAACCGCCACCTGCCGCCGTCATAGCGTAATAGGTGCCTTGACTGGGCCGAACCATGACGTTGCCATAACCCTCGCCTGGATCGTAACGGCCGTTGCTGTTTTTGTCTTGCCAGACTGTGCCGACCACGAACACATTAAAGTGATCGCTGCCGTTTTCGGCGGCGTGACAGTAGTTGCCGGTGATGACCAGGGAACCAACTTGCGTGGCTGGGTTAGATTCGGGAACTGCGGCGAGGCCAACATTAGTGTAGTCACCGTCAATCGCCATGATAGCCAGACGGTGTCCCCGATCCGGTTGCATGCCCGTGCCATCGCCCGGACCCCAGTCGATATTGAAGGCGGCGTGAGCGTTCAGTGCACTATCGGCGTAGGAAAACACGTTGCCCCGGCACTGAGTGAAGCGAAAGCCCGCTGCGCTGATCTGATCGAATTGCTGGTCGTGATCTTGAGTGTCGCGGGCGATCAGATCGTCGGAATGAATCTTGGCCGCCTGATAAAGCCGGGCATCGAAAGCAGCAGGCGGTTTGGCGGCGTAACCGGCAAACTCGCTTTGCAGCAGCGTGGTGTTAACTTGAAAATAATTTCGACCCGTAGCGACGGCGGGATCCGATTCAGTGGCCAGCCATCGACCCTCGGTGGCCGGATTTTGCCGCGCATGGTTCATCAGCCAGATCAATGCTTGTTCATTGCCGTCGGGATGTAGACCGTCGGCGGTTCGGTGATAAGTCCACTCAGCAGTGGCAGCGGCAGCGGATACGACCGGTTCCGACTGTAGAAGGCGAGGGGACTCCTGATCGGTCATCAAGGGTGGATCGGGTTCTGCCATGCGCAGCGGCCCGGCCCAGACGGTGGCAGTGGGCAGCATTAATAGCCCACAACTAACAAGTAAATATTTTTTCATTAGCCATGCCTTTTCTGAATTTAAGATAATGCTATTTTTGTTATTTTAATAATACATAGGTCTAATAAAAAAGCCATATGAGCGTTTTTGCCGATTTTATGAATGAAAAATGTATGGGATGTTAACCGCCGATCCGGCAAGTCCAAGTCGGTGCATACAGCACATGATGCAATCCACCGATGAGCAGGGGCGGGCAAAGTAGCAGTAACCCCCAGCGCCAGTGCCAGGGCAACCGAGACCATCCCAACATAGCCAAGGGTGCCGAGTACCAAGTCCAGTAAGATATAATTCGCAGCGTCCAGTTGTGATCTCGCAACCAGGGAGTCAACGCTAGGAACACTCCTCCGAACACCACCAGGATCACACAGGATTCCACGAAAAACTCTAATTCCGGAGCGGATTCCTGGCCGAACTGTTGCAATCCCGACAGAAACAACGCGGCTAGTAAAAGGTTACCTCCCTGGTACCAAACGAGTTGCCCGACGTTTACCCCGCTATACGGATTGCTCAGCCAAGCGTACTGCCAGATTAAGGCGAATCCGGTAATTCCCGCCGCCAGCCAGAGAATCAATGGCCTCGTTAACCCGGCCCGCAGCCGCCGGATCAGGCCAGGGCCGAGCCGGCGGCGGCGTAACTCATGCAGTAGCAGCAGGAGTCCCGCTGCCGCGACCGCTAAAGCGCCAAAAAAAATACCAACCTGGGTTCCGGGGATGTGATTGACACGAATATCGAGCCAGATCAGCGGGTACCATAACGTGCCTAGCGCTAAGCAACCACTCAGCCCGAGCAACAGGGCAGCCAGCGCCTTGTACGTTGATCGCTTCTGGACGAACCGTCGCGCCCAGAATCCAAAGACCAACACGGTCAGTACTATAAAGCTCAGGGCGTGATAGCCGAAGCACAGCACCCAAAGCAGGAAAAAGCTCGTAGTACACCGCCCGCGCTCCCGTAAGTCCCGATAGGCTACCCAGGCGCCCGCTGCGGCCAGCAACATACCCAGTTGCTGGGGTCGGCCTTCCAGCCAGGGGCCAAGGAAGTAGCTGCTGGCAAACAGCCACGGTAGGCACGACCAAGCTGACCCAGCATTATCCAGGCTGACGCGATACCACAGCCACAGCCCGAGCGGAAGGATCACGGTGCTGTTCAAAACGGCGACGGCGATCACCAGCGACCGGGTATCCAAACCGGTCCAGCATCGCAGTTGGAGAATCAGTTCAGCGTAGCCTGGCCCTGAAATCGGCCACGAGCCACCGTTGTCCAGCCACTCAAAGATCTTTAAGTAATTCTGTTCGTCGGTACCACAAAGCGGATAGTGCAGAACGAAACGGGCGTAGCCGGTTGTTGCCGCCGTCAAGATCAGCAGGACGAGTAGTGGGGGAAGGTGAAGTTGATTTTCCGGTTTCAATACAGATCCCGGAGGGCGCCCAACGCGTAGCCACGCTCATAGAACAGCCGGCTAATCCGCTGTCCGATCTCGCTCGGTGGGATTTGTCGCTGCTGCTGAATCGGTTGCCGCTTGCGGCGCATAACAGGAATACCGCGCAAGAAATCGCGATATAACCGGGATACCACGCCGAGTTTACCCTTGATGGTATAGCGCAGCAGGATGGCGACATGCAATACCAGCATCCAGAATAGATTGCGGAGCAGAAACCGGGCCGGTACATCCTTGACCAACACGAACAGTGAGTTGCGAATACCGTGATAGAGCACGAAATCGCTGTTTGGTCCACCGCTGGATACCGAGCCCTTGTGGAATACCAAGGCGTCTTCGGCATAGGCTGCGCGGTAGCCCAGCAGAACCGCTCGCCACGCTAAGTCGGTGTCCTCGGCGTAGCAAAAAAACTGATCATCGAAATACTCGCCGGTGGCCTGGTGGATTTGGCGCAGCAGGTCGGTGGTGTACAGCGCGCAGTTGCCGCTCGGGCCAAGCAACGGATCGTCTGGCGATTTGCGATTGGAGGCCAACCCACATTTGTAAAAGGTGATCCCCAGATTATCGATCTGGTCGCGGGCGGCGTATTTCATCACCCGCGCCGCCACCATTTCCATCCGTTGCGCCCGGTCGATCCGTGCCAACATCCGCTCCAGAAAGTCGGGTTCGACCACCGCATCATTGTTGAGCAGCAGAAAGAAGTCGTAACGCCCGCTGGGAACCAACTGCTGGAACAGCCGATTATGGCCGCCGGTAAAACCGAGGTTCTCGGGGAAGGCGGTGAAGGTGATGCGTTCGGGATGACGGGAGACGTAGTCGCGTAGTTGGGCGACATCGTCGGCGCCGGAGCCGTTGTCGAGCAGAAAAATGTCAAACGCCGGCGCGGCGACTCGCAGCAGCGAATCGAGACATTCCAAGGTATCGGCAGCCCGCCGGTAATTAATGACGATAACCGCGATCATGCCGTGGTTCCGGCAGCCAGGACCCTTTCGATCCAGGCCAGGGTGTCGCGCGCCTCGCGGCGATGGCAGAAACGCGCCGCCGTGGTCAAGCCGCTGGCAATCAGTCGCTGGCGCAAGGGTGGGTCGTCCAACAGGCGCAGGATGGCGTCCGCCAGCTGATCCGCCTGTCCTGGTGGTGCCAGTAAGGCGTTGTCCTCGTGGCGAGCGTATTCCAGCACACCGCCAAGATGGGTCAGCACGCAGGCCGCGCCGCAGGCCATCGCCTCCAAAGCGCAGCGTCCAAAGCCCTGAAACTCGGAGCCGTCCAGAAACACATCGGCTTCAGAATAAAGTTCGGCAAGCCGATCTTGGCGGACGATGAGTCCCTCGTCGCGAAACGGAAAGGGGATATCCCACCGATCGAGAAATCGATCACCGAACAATACGATTTCGGTGTCCGGGCGGACGTGCTTGACTCGGGCCAGCGCGGCGATCGTGGCGGGAAAACCGCGTCGTGGCGTACCGGGTCGGGCCATGGCCAGTACCACCGATCGCGGGCGATGCGTGACCGGGCGCGGGTAGAATTGCCCCAGATCCATGCCCAACGGGATTTTTTCGCTGTCATGGCCCTCTTCGGCCAATCGTTCGCGCAGCCAATCCGACATGACAATCCGACGGGGCAACAGCCGGTAGCCCATTTTCACCCGCTCGCGCTGTGTCGCTGCCGATTCTGGAAAGAACCAGGGTTCATAGTCCTGAATCAGATAGCCAGCGACGCGGGTTCGGCCAGCTTGCCACAGCTGGTGAACCCATTCGGCAGTGTTCCAGTGTGTGGCGAAAATCACATCGCTGTCGGGACATTCGGCCAGCAGCTCCCCGACATTGCGATAGATCAGCGGTCGGCTGTACAGCGGGCGCCAGTCGTAGATCAGCGGATCTTCGCAGAGGGCCGCAACCCGTGCTTCAACACCTAATCGGATGAGTTCGTTCACCAGTTGCAGCACGGATAGCACGCCGCCTGCCACCACCAGGCGGTCTAGCAAGTACGTGACCCGCAGTCGCCCCGGTGGTGTCAAGCGTTGCGCGAGTGCTCGGCGCGGCCGAGATCGGCGGGCGGTGAGCATGGCCCATGAATGGCGAAGGCTCAGCCGGACCAGCTTGTCTGGCGAGCGCCGTCCTCGCCATTCGGCGAGCAGTTCGCGTGCGCCTCGCCAAAGTGTCGGGAAGGGATCCCAGCGCGTGGGCAAGGCGAACAGCCGACGCGTCGGTTGAAGCGGATCGGCGCGGCGGAAAGCGCGGAACTGCCGGCGGTATTCAGCGCCCCAGCGCTGATCGAACAATCGACGATTGCGTAGATAACGCTCGTGACCGTCGCTAAAGGAGCCACCACCACGATGATAAGTGTAGACATCTTCCGCCACGACGGTGCGGAAGCCGGCAGCAATCAACCGCATGCAGAGATCGGATTCCTCGCAGTAGCCGTGTCCGTAGATCGGATCGAACAGCCCAACTTGGCGCAGGGCGCTCCGGCGCAGCAGCAGGCAGAAGCCGACTCCGGTGACCACATCGTGGCAATATCCTCGTCGCGCGGTCGCTAGGTATTCGTTCATTGCCAGATAACTGGCGCCAGGCGCCATCGGTAGATCAATGTTATCGGCGCGGTTGCTAAGAGGATTGACTGCCGCGATGCGCGGATCGGATTCGGCATGGGCGAGCAGCCGCTCCAGCCAGCCGGGGCTGACCAGCACGTCGCTGTTCAGTAACAGTACATAGTCTGAATCTCCTTGGCTCATTGCCCCGTTGCAGCTTGCCAAAAAGCCGAGATTTTCCTCGTGGCGCTGCAGCGTGATCCAGTCGGGTTGAGCGGCGGCCTGCCGGTGCAGCCAAGCGGCGGTAACCGGATCGCTGGCATCGTCCACGACGAACAGCCGGCTGTCGCGACGCGGCGTGTACGCCAGCACCGCGTCCAGGCCGTCGCGTAGCTGGCTTAGGCCGTTATGGACCGGCAGGATGATCTCGGTGATCGGCATTCAGAGCATTCCGAAGTCTTCGCGATCCAACGGCAGGTTAGGATTGTAGTAGGGATCGCCATTTTGCAGGATGGCGGCGTGCCGTTTTCGCATGTAGGCGATTTCCTTGACGAAGCGCTGCTTTTTCTGTGGGGTATCCTCATAACCCCGGGTCTTGGATTCGTGGTGGTATAGCTCGCAATAAGGGGTGAAAACGTTGAGATAACCCTTTTCACGCAGGCGCAGGCAGAAATCCACATCGTTGAAAGCGACCGCCAGATGTGGCTCGTCCAAGCCACCGACGGCCTGATAGAGCGATTTTTTCACCATCAGACAGGCGGCAGTGACCGCGCTGAGGTTTTGAATCAGGTGCAATCGGGAAAAATAGCCTGAATCGATGCGCCGGGCGTATTTGTGGGAATGGCCAGCAATGCCGCCGACTCCGATAATGACTCCGCCATGTTGGATGGTGTCGTCGGGATAATACAGCTTGGCGCCGACCGCTCCAACTTCCGGCCGCTGTGAGTGTTCCAGCAAGGCTTCTAGCCAGTCTGGGGTGATGACTGTGATGTCGTTGTTCAGCAGCAGCAGGTGTTCGCCCTCCGCTTGGGTGGCGGCATAATTGTTGATGGCAGCGTAGTTGAAGGGGACATCGTGGCGGAGGAAACGGATGCGTTGGTCGGCCGCCGAATAACGCTCCATAACTGCGAAGGTGGCCGGTTCCACACTGTTATTGGAAATCCCGAGCAGCTCGAAACTTGGATAGGTGGTTTTTTCAAGGATCGAATCGAGGCATTGGCGTAGCAGTTCCGGATGATCTCGAAACGGTACGAGAATGCTGATCAAGGGTTGTCCCTGGATCGCCCGCCTGACGCGATAGGTGCCGGGATACTGGCCCAGTAACGCTTCGCCGGCGATGCTGCGCCGTTGCAGAGTATCCTCGATAGCACGACGGCCGGCTTCCCAAGCGTAGTTTTTGCTGTCGTATCGCGCGGCGGTTGAATCGGGGATCATCCGCCAGTGGTACAGCACGCGGGGAATGTGGTGCACCCGGTCGGTGTGATCAAGCGCACGCAGGACCAGATCGTGATCTTGGGAGCCCTCGAAACCCTCGCGCAAAAGGCCACTTTTGTCCAGTAAACTTTTGCGATAAATGCTTAGGTGGCAGATGTAGTTGATGGACAAAATGAGATCCGGCGAATAGTCGGGCTTGAAATGCGGTTCCAGGTGATAACCTTCCAGGGATAATTTGTCCTCGTCCGAATAGATCAGGTCGGGGTCGTGGTCATTGATTGCCTTGACGACGTGATACAGGGCGTCAGCGGTCAACTCATCGTCATGATCCAAAAATCCCACGTATTCGCCGGTGGCCAAGGCCAGCGCGGCGTTGGACGCGCCCGAGATCCCCAGGTTACTTTCCAAGAATTTCACCTTGCAACGGGGATCGTCGATCTGGCGTAAAGCGGTCAGAGTCTCCGGGCGAGTCGAGTGATCATCCGCGATACACAGTTCCCAGTTCGGGTAGATCTGTTGCTTAACCGACCGGATCGCTGCGTCCAACCAGCGCGGTTCGACGTTGTAGACGGGCATGATGATCGATATCGACGGTTGCCGCGCCCAACGCGCGATATCTTTCCGGCAATGATCCGGATCGAGGGTTTCCAGGCCGCCCCTGCTCCGTATCGATAGGAATCCTGGAATATAAAGCCGAGCGCCGCTAACGATTTCTTGATATCCCTGCAGCTTGAAGTGCTCGAATCCGCTGGTGAATTCACCGCGCTCGATGGCTAACCGGACATCGGGGTATTGAGCCAGGTAATGCGCTTCGTCGAAAGTTTCCTCGGTTAGCACGTTATCCAGATCGGTATCATGTCCTTGCTGGCGGCGCCACACTTGGTAGTGTCGCGCAATTTGCGCGATGTGTTCCTGCACCAGCGGAGTTCGATGCAATAGGCCGAGCTTGCGGCCGGTTTCGGCGATGCTGAATCCGAGTCGCCACGTCAGCGACGTGAACGCTTGTTGTGTGTCGCGATAGAGTGCTTCGAACAGTCGCTCAAGTGATTTGAGGTCGGTAGTGTTTTTCTTAAGCAGCACATCAGTTTGTGCTTCTTTTTGTCGGAGAGCGGACTGGGTATCGGCGAGTTGCCGTTCGGTATCGGCGAGTTGCCGTTCGGTATCGGCGAGTTGCTGTTGAACGTCGGTGAGCTGAAGATCACGCTGGCGCAATGCGTTCCGATCTTGGAGTAGCGCTTCATAGTCGCGCAGTAGGACAATCCGGGCGGGATCTGCTAATACATCATGATTTACATCCAGTTTTGAATCTCTCAGCGCCTCCCACAACACGGTCTGGTTGTGGGTCAACCCACTCGAATCCACATTGTCGAGGACACGGTGGTGTTGCAATTCGCCCGCAAGAAAAGCTTGGATCTCTCGTTCGGTGGGCAGGCGTAACGCTTGGACTCCGCAATCGCTAAGGCGGTCGTACAGAACCTCGACTGTTTCCAACGGTCGTTCCATCAAGGTTTCGTAGCACAAGGCAAACCGAGGCAAGCCGGACGAAGCCAACAGGGCGTGGGCGTTGTGCTGTTCCCAGAGGGCGGTGCCAAAGTGCAAGGGAAATCCGTCTCGTTTTGCCAGGGAGCGGCCGGTGGCGAGCGGATGGCGGACGACGTGAACGCAGACTGGGACTTCCAGCAGCGGCAGCCATAAAGGCAGCAGCAGGCAGAGCCGTGGATCCTTCATCACCCAGGGGCGGTGACCGTCCATGCCTTGCAGGATTTTCCAGGCACGCTGGGTAAACGTCTTCAACAGTTCGGGGTCGATATGATCTGGATCGACTGCCGACGTCAGATACCAATCGGCATGGAGTTTTTCGAGCAGGTATTCGTGCAGTTGAAGGACGTCGATTCGCTCCCAATAACCCTTGGGGTTGTCGGCGGTAGCCGGTAGAAATTGATCCTCCGGGCCGAGATAAGCACCCATCATGTTGATCAGACGCGTGACGGCCGAGGTGCCAGCCCGATGCATTCCAAGAACGATCACCTGCATTTCGTCGCTCCGCTCGCGTATCTGGAAAGGGAGTGTTTGGCCAGGTTCTAGGGAGACGGCGAGACCGATGAATATCGATCCACGATCTCATCGACCGGTCCCAGCAGGCGGATGGTGCCGTGCTCCAGCCAGAGAGCCCGACTACACAGAGCTTTGATGGAAGCAGGGCTATGCGAAACCACCAAGATGGTCGATCCGCTTTCTCGAAACTTGCGGATGCGGGCCGCCGATTTCCGCTGAAACCCGGCATCACCCACTGCCAACACTTCATCGACGATCAACACCTCGGGCTGCTCGTCGGTTGCCACCGCAAAGCCCAGGCGTGCCACCATGCCGCTGGAATAGGTCCGTACCGGGGCGTCGATAAACTCGCCAATCCCGGAAAACTCCACGATTCGATCCAGTCGCCGCGCCATGTCACTGCGACTGAAACCCAGCACTGCGCCATTCAGGAACACGTTTTCGCGGCCTGTCATTTCATAATCGAAGCCGGCGCCCAACTCCAGCAGCGGTGCCACCCGTCCGCGTAGCCGTACCCGTCCTTCAGTGGGGCGGATGACCCGGGCGATCACTTTCAGTAAAGTGCTTTTGCCAGCGCCGTTGGGGCCGATGATTCCAAGCGTTTCGCCTTGCTCGACCGAAAAACTGACATCATTAAGCGCGTTGAAATCGGTGTAGCGAACGCCGCGTCGCTTCAGCCAGCGAATTGCATATTCTTGCAAGGTGGGAATTCGCTCGTGCGGGATGCGGAAGCGGACCGTCACGTTGTCGATCTGGATCATCGAGCTGTTCATGCTTACAGCCGGTAGGCCAGTTGATCGGCCTTGCGGGTAAACGCCGCCCAGCCAGCCAGTAGAGTGGTCAAGGCCAGCGCGACGGTACCCACGATCAGACTGGCGTCGGGGATGGCATTACCGTAGATCGGTGTTCTGAACAGTTCAATCAGTGAGAAAAACGGATTCAGGCGCAACCAGCTATCCAGCGATTCCGGCAATACTGAAGGCGGGTACATGACCGGGGTCAGAAAAAAACCTGCCTGGATCACGATCTGGTAAATGTCGATGGAGTCCGTGAAAAATACCGAGGCGGTAGATAACAGCAGCGCCAAGCCGAGGGTGAAAACCGTCAGGACCAGGATGCTGACCGGCAGAAACAGCCAACTGGCGCCCACCGGATGCTGAAGTGCCAGCACGATAAGCGCTAGCGGTAGCACCGAAATCAAAAAGTTGACCAAGCCATTGCCGACCACTGCCACCACGTAGGTGGCGCGAGGGATGTAGATGCGTTTGAGCAGGCCACCGCCGCCGGCCATGACCCCCATGGCATACTGAACGGTTTGCGTCATGAAGTTCCAGGCTAGCAGTCCGCTGAGCAGATAGACCGGATAGTGGGGTAGCGTGGATCGGAACAAGGCGCCGAAAGCGATAGCCAGCACGATGGTTTGCAGCAGGGGGTTGAGCAACATCCAGACAACGCCCAACATGGAACGCTTGTAGCGGTTTTTGAGGATGTTACCGGCCATCAGCACGACTAGATCGCGATAGCGCAAGAGTTGGACAAACTCGTCCACGAACGCTGGCGACCTTTGGGCGGAATCGTATTCGAACGATGTGTTTACAACTGACGTATTTGTAACCTTGTTTAGCGGGGCGGTGTACCGGTCAGCCATGCGCGGTTTCTCCCAGCAAGCGCCGGTATACAGCGACAGTCTCCTCGACGCAGCAGTCCCAGGAGAAGCGACTGGCTTGCTCCAGCCCGCGAGTTTTGGCCCAAGCGCGCCATGGTTCATCACCGAGCAAGCGTTCCAAGCCGATAGTCAGGGCGTCGAGATCCTCGGGATCGACCAACAATGCTGCATCGCCGGCGACTTCCGGTAGTGAGGAACAGTTCGAGGATAATGCGGGCACGCCGCTGGCCATGGCTTCGAGCAGAGGCAATCCGAAGCCTTCGTACAGCGAGGGGTAGGCGAAGGCATGGGCACCAGCGTACAGAGCGTGCAGATCCTCCTCCGGCACGTAACCCAGGCGACGGAGCTGGCCGGTGCGTTCCAAGGGAGCTAGATGTCGTTCTAACTCGTTGTTTAGCCAGCCCTTCGCTCCGACCAGCGCCAAAGGGTGGCGAGTGCGCAGGGACTCCGGCAAACGGGCATAAGCGGCGAGCAGCCGCGGGAGGTTCTTGCGCGGCTCTAAGGTCGATACGGCTAGCAGATAGGAGAGCCCGTCGAGATGATGGCGAGCCAGCGCCGGACGCAGGCTTTCGGGGTCACGCGGATGAAAGGCTCGGTCGACCCCCAGTGGAACGGCGGTTACCTTGTCCGCAGGTACCTTCAGGATGGCGATGATTTCCTGGCGGATGAATTCGGAATCACAAATGATGGCGGCGGCTTGCGCCAGGGTGCGCGGCATGTTGCGCTCCATGAACAGGATGCGCTCGCGGGGATGGTGTTGCGGATAGTGTAGATAGGACAGATCGTGAATGGTGGCGACGGCCGGACCGTCGAATGGCAGCAAAATATAGTTGGGAGAATGCAGGATATAGTGCTTGAGCGCCCGAGTTTGCCAGAGAAACGCGCGGCTGCGCACCGCGCCATACACATTGAGCGCTAAGGGTTTGAAAGGAATCCAGCGGCGGATCCGGGCGATCGGCCGATTGGCCGCTAAAACCTGTTCAGGATCTTCGATCCAGCGGTATGCCGAGTAGAAGCGGGTCTCCTCGATCGCCGAATGGGATCGCAACCCCCGGGCCAGCCGCAACGTGTATTGGCCGATACCTGTAAGCGGATGGGTGATGGCATCGACATTCAGGATCAATTTCATGCGGGGAAGTGGCCACTGTCCATGCCGGGTGCTCGCAGGGTCGGTCTGATGGATATCAACGATGTTGGTTTAACCCGACGACAAAGTCGAGTGATGATAGAGGGTACTCAGAATAGCGTCGATGGGGAAGGCCGGGATAGCACCGATCAGGCGACGCAGCTTGCGATTGTCGCCGATCAGCCGATGAATTTCATTGGCGCGGACAAAAGCGGGATTGACGCGGACCTGGATGGCGTAACCCGCGATCTCGTTCATTTTCTCGATGATCTCGCCGAGCGTTACGCCCGCGCCGGAGCAGAGATTGACAGTTTCACCCTGGATATCGCTTTCCAGCAGTTGCCGGTAGACCTCGACCACGAACCGCACGTCGGAGAAGTCACGGATCACCTCCAGATTACCCAGTTCGATAACCGGCTGGCGTTGACGGTAATGGGCGACGATCTTGGGGATGAGAAAATGTTCAGCTTGGCCGACCCCTGTGTAATTGAAGGGACGGGTGATGATCAGTGGCAGGCGGTCGTCGTAGGTGCGAACCATGTGTTCCATGGCCAGCTTGCTGTTGGCGTAGTGGTTGACCGGAGCCGGGCAGACAGTTTCGTCGATGATTTCCACCGCCGGGTTGCCGTAGACGTTGGCGCTGCTGGCGATCAGTATCTTGCGGGGTTGTAGCCCAACCGCGAGGATGGCGTCGAGCAGGTTGAGTGTGCCGAACAGGTTCACTCGGTAGATTTCGGCGCTGTCGCCGTGCGGTACGAAGGTGATGGCGGCGAGATGGACGATATAGTCCGGTCTCGCGGTTTCCAGTGCCGCACGCAAGGCGGGGGGATCGCAGAGGTCGGCTTGAATCTCGGCAGATGTCCGCGCCGGGTGTTGGGTCAGGCCGTAAACCTGGTAACCGGCTTCGCTCAGATGCGCGCCGAGCCAGCGGCCAGTGAAGCCATTGGCCCCGGTGATCAAAACTCGCTTAGAAGGAGAAACCACGTCGGCTTCTCCGCAGATCAGCTTCCACCATCAACCGACAGAGTTCCTCCAGGGTCGTGGTCGGGGTCCACCCGAGTTGGTCGCGGGCCTTTTGTGGATTGCCGCACAAGATGTCCACCTCGCAGGGGCGATAATATTTGGGGTTGACCCGTACCCGGATTTGGCCCGTGCTGGCATCGCGGCCCAGTTCGCTGTCCTCATGGCCCTGCCATTCGATCTGGATACCGACCGCTTGAAAAGCCAGTTCCACGAAATGGCGGACTGTCCAGGTTCGATTGGTGGCCAGCACGTAGGTATCCGGTTCAGCATGTTGGAGCATCCGGTGCATCCCCTCGACATATTCCTTGGCGTAGCCCCAATCGCGTTGAGCGTTGAGATTGCCCAATTCCAACGTTTCCTGCTGACCCAAGTGGATTTTGGCAACAGCGTCGGTGATTTTGCGAGTCACGAATTCTTGGCCGCGGAGAGGGGATTCGTGATTGAACAGGATGCCGCTACAGGCGAACAGATCGTAGGATTCACGGTAGTTGACCGTCGACCAGTGGGCAAATAGCTTGGCGACACCATAGGGACTGCGGGGATGGAAGAACGTGGTTTCCGTTTGCGGCATTTCATGGATTTTACCGTACATCTCCGAGGTGGAGGCTTGGTAAAACCGGATCTTGGGGTTGACAATGCGAATCGCTTCCAGCAGGTGCAGGACTCCCAAACCGGTGATGTGGGCGGTGGTCACCGGTTGCTCGAACGAGACGCCGACGAAGCTCTGCGCGGCAAGGTTGTAGATCTCATCCGGTTCGATGCGTTGCAGTAGCCGGATGCTGGCGCCAGGATCGGTCAGATCGTATTCCACCAGTTCGAGGTTCGGGTGGTTGTGAATGCCGAGCTCTTCCAAGCGCCAGAAATTGACCGAACTGGTGCGGCGGTAGCTCCCATAGACGCGATAGCCTTTGTCAAGTAACAGTTCGGTCAGATAAGCACCGTCTTGGCCGGTGATGCCCGTGATAAAAGCGGTTTTAACCACAAATAAACTCCGCAAGCGACAGGTTTATGAGCTTTTGATGGGGTGCGATTATAGTGGGAGTTGCCATCGCTGTTGGAATTAAAGATTCCAACCCCTCTTAGCGAATCTCGATCACCGTCTCTGGCGATAGGTTGGAAAGCGTGAAGGTGGCTTGCCGATCTTCGCTCTTGGACCTGATTTCGAACGGTTGCGGTTGACCGTTAACGGTTAGCACTTTTGCGGCGTTCAGCTTGGTAGGTAAGGTAATAGCAAAGTCGCATGGGCAGGGATGATTGCTCCATAGCTGCAGGCTGAGATGCGGCTCCTGCGCTTGGTAGCGGTAGTCGTAGGCAATATGCCGATCTGAAGCCGGCTCGCGCAGGGCAATGCGTCCCGGTTGGTCCTTTAGGTGGGGGGCGATGCTAAGACGGTCGGGGCGTTCGTCGATGCCGAAATAACCTTCGACTAGGGCGCGAGCCAGTACTCCCGCTGCGCCACTGTACCAAGCGCTGCCTTTGGGGTTGCCAGTTTTATCTTCCCATTCGTAAATGCCGCTATTTTTAACGTCTTGTTGGGCAATTTGCCGCAAAGCGCGAGTGGCGGCCTCACTGTGGCCATTTTGGTACATTTCCAGAACCAAGCGAGCGGCAAACCAGTCCCATTGTCCGCCATTTTGGTAGGTATAAGCTTTGGTAACGGCGGGGTGTGCGTAGTAATTATCGGGATAGGGCGGAAGGGGGCCTGCGCCGACAGTCGTGAAGCTGTAAGCGGTTTGTCGGTCGAGAGCGGTGCGGATGATGCTGGCCGCCATGTCCGGAGTAGCAAGGCCAGCTTCGAGCGCGACAGCGTTACCGCCCATGGGGAACATGTCGTCTTCGTTGAAGGGATGCTGGTAGGGGGTAAGGTGGCGGTGCATACGGAAGTAACCCTTGTCGGGTTGCCAGAGCGTGGTGCGGGTCTGCTGGGCGATATAGTCGGCGCGTTGCTGCCATTGCTGGGTACATTGAGGTTCTTTGTTTTGTTGGCAGAGCCAAGCGAGGTCATGGGCAGCGAGGACGAACATGGCCTGATCGTAAATGTCGACGGTCCAGATGGTTTTATCGTCGGCATAGATGGCGTCCTGCGGATTGCCACCAAGTTGGACATCGCCCCAGTCGATAGTGTGAGCGCCTTTAAGCAAACCACTATCGGCGTCGCGCTTGTGTTCCCAGACGTAGTCGAGCGCATGTTCAAGGCGGTCGAGGACTTTGATGTTGTTGATTTCTTTTCCAAGCCAGGCGCGGTCGCCGCTGGCTTTAACATAGGTTGCCGCGCCGCTGACTAGGGAAGTTTCTTGATCGGTTTCGACCGTGTTTTTGTCGGCATCGCCCTTGGCGTTGACCCAGTCGCGGATATTGCCGTCGGCCCCCTGATGGCCGAGATGTAATTCGATCCAGTCGCTGAGAGCAGGTTTGGCAAAAAACCAGCGAGCGCCCTGCAGAACAGTAACGCTATCTCGTGCCCATAGTTGTGGATAACCACCGCCCGCGACAAAGCCTTGATAATGGTGATTGTCCAAAGTGAAATCTACATGCGCGTGGTTGAGGGTGAATCGAATCAGCTTCCACAACTGCCCGAATTCCGGATAGGCGGTTTCCAACGTCGATTCGGATGGTTGGTGCAAGCTGGTCGGTGCGACGGTCGGAGCTTGCAGTTCGGTTACTTGGACGGGCAGGGTGAGAATCGGAGAACCTTGTTGGGCAAACCAGGTTTTGCCTTCGTGGACCACGTCGAAAACGAGGCGATACTGGCCAGGGCTGGGAAAGATATTGCCATCGAGTTTGAGCACCAAGGTTACCTGTTGGCCGGGCAAAACCGGTTGGGGGAAGGCGGTGCGCGGGTTGTCGTATTTGAGAGTGGCGCCGTTGCTATCCAGCAAGTGGTAAGACAGGGCGAAAGGTGATGGCGGTACGTTGTTCCAGGGGGTGGAGCCTTGATTAGTGACCGTCATCGAGAGCGTGGCGAAACTGCCGCGTTCGATCTCAAGCTGGTTGACGGAAGCAGTGATGCTGGCCCGGTAGGGAGAAGTCGCGGCTTGAGAGGTGTCAGCCTGGATTTGCAGTTTGATCAAACCTAAGCCAAGTTTGCGCGGGTCATCGCTACTTTGTAAATCTTTGGGGCTGGTCGGTTTGGGGATGAACAATTCAATCGTGTTCGCCGGTTCTGTTAGGTTAAAGTCCAGGCGCTGGATTTGGCCCTGTTCGGTGATTTTGAATGCCTGTTGCGCTGTTCCGACTTTGACCATGACCGCTTCGCCGAGGTTGGGGCCGAAGGCATTAGCTTGAATGACCAACGTGAATTGCTTGGGTAGCGGCTGGGCGAAGCGAAAAGTGGCCTTGGCGCTGTCGGTCCAACGGCCCCAGGGCTCATAGCCAGACACGCCGGTCACTTCAGCAATAAAGGTCGGATAGCCGCGTTTAGTGAAGTCGATGCCTTCAGCGAGAGTGGTGAGGTAGGATTCCGGCGCTGGCGGCGTAGCGGTGGTGGGTGGCGCGATGGGCGTTACCGTGGCCGCCGTGATCTTGGATTGTTCCTGGGATTTCCGATCACAGCAGGCAGTGATGGCTACGGTAATGCTGAACAGGGCGATAACCAGTAGGGAACGAGCAAGAGTTTGATTCATAAAATTCAGTTTTTAACCATATGATTTATTTGGATTCACTGAAAATATCCCTCCCTGGGTTAAGGAGAGGTAGGGTACAGTGATGGAGTAGTTTGCGTTTTCCAGCACCGATCATTTCTGAATAATCTAATAGCCCTATCTTCAAAGGGAGGTAAAGTTGAGACTCAATCTACCCGTATTTGCGTAGGATCGGTGTACAACACTTCGATGCTCAACTTTTCGGGAATGGCGGCGGTGCGCGGGTCGAGGAACGGGGTAATAACCAGCCGACGGTTGGCTTTGCGCTGGTGTTTGCGTTCGTAGAAATCGACCTTGCGCGAAAAGATATACAATCCTGCTTTGTCCATTGAGGATTTGATTTCGCAGGCGATCAATAGGCCGTTTTTGATCAGAATATCCAACTCCACCTGATCGGGGCGGCCGAATACCACGCCCTCGTCGTCGTCGTTGATATTGACCACTTCGACGCCAAAGCTTTTTTCCAGGATAGCGGCCAGTCCATCGCGGAAAGCGGTTTCCGACAACAGACCCCCAGCGCGCACCCAAAGCACCGACCTTACGGTCCAGCCGATCCGCCATCGCCATTATTTCCTTGTGGAGACGGTGGTTTTGCGATCTGTTTCGCCCATCTTTGCGTCAGATTTACGGTTTTATTCTTCTCATTTGTGCTCCTGCGCCTCGTAGTCACCACGCATTCGTCAAGTATGCGGTCAAACCGGCTTTCAGTTTCCCTACGGTCGGTGAATTCGTTGCAGGTGAAGTTGAGAATCCACTGGCGAAATTCGGGATCCTCCCGCAGCCAGCCGGGCAATTCCTGGCGCAAACGGTCGCGCAGTTCCGGGGTGAGGGTGCTTCATGGCCATGCTCCATGTCGAAAACTGAAGATGCATTTATAGACTGGATAATGAGCGGAAGGCTTTGTATTTCGGTGGTCCCGCGATATACGAATTGTGGAATGTACAAGCAATTGGAATTATTCAATGAACTACTTTTATTCTCCAATTCGTACCCGGATTTCCAGTGGTGGATAGCCCTGCTTGTCGAACCACGCGACTCCTTCCTGAACTAGCGTAAGTTGTAGCAGAGCGTCGCCAGACTGGGATGGAGACTTGATGGTCAGGTAGTGACGGAAAGTTTTACCAGGGGCGATATCATAGGGTAAGGGAGTGCGTGAGCCGTCAAATTCCAGCCATTCTCCACTTAGGTTTTGCCAGTGGTAGCTGAGATGTACAGGACTCTGGCCAGTGCTGCCCCAAATTTGGCCGCTAGTGTTAGTAATTTCGGCCTCAATAGCGACAACTTCGTTCGGATGCAATTGTTCCAATGCTTGCAGCAAACATATCTGAGCGCGGAATTCCGTGAGTTTGGGTGTATGGATAGCGATTTGTTGCAGCCGTGGCCAATCGTGAGCAGCAGGCAGGATTTGAATATCGGTAGGATTGCCATCTAATATACCGCAGCGCAATTGTGGATAAACTTTAGCAGCGCCTTCAAAATGATAGCCGATGTTGCCGACCACTTGGAATTGGGTAACCTCATCGCGCCAATGAAAGCAACTACTGAGGTGGCTGCTACCGATGTGCAATGCAGCGCCAACCGTATATACACCAATGCCTAAGTCATTGCGAAAGCGGTAATCCACAAAATAAACGCCGTTAGCATGGACGTACAGGGTATAGCCCAAGCATTCGCTGTTAGTGCCAAAAGCTAATCGGCCAAAACAATCATGAATGTGGATGCCGACTGTAAGATTTTCCACGTCAATATGGGCGCGAAAGACAACGCGGATGGCGATTTCTTCGCTGCTGAAAAGGGTATTTGTAAGCGAGACTACCCCTTTAATTTCGATATCAACAATTTCTACTTGGCGATTGCCAAAATTAGCAGGAGGTAATACTTCGGTTGCAGGTTTTCTCTCTTCTTCTTCAGGGGGAAAGTTTTGAGGTAGTAGGGCACCTTGATGGGGTAGTAAGGTAGGTAAGTTGTAAATTTCCTGATTCCGCTGTTCAATGCATTCATGCAGAATCTGGCGCTTTTTTTCATTGAACATTCGTGTGGCATATTCGTAAAGCGCGATATCAAGTTGATTAAGTTCTTCTAAGCGACGAATGATTTTTTTATCAATCTCACTGAGTTTAGGTCGTTTACTAGTGATGTTGACTCGGGGAATTTCTCTAACTACAGGCCACCTGCATTCATAGCAGAGAACATCAATAAATTCGGTTAGCTGATGAAAAACCCCCGCTAACTTATAATGTAATAAGGCTTTTTTTGCAAGTTCAAGTTGGGTGTCGTCAGTAAGTTGATCTGAACCATTCCATTCGATTTGTAAATAATGATGGGTTTGGAAATTCTCAATGATTTCGGAAATTTGAGATTGATTACTAAACACATATTCATCGAGTGACATTGTTTTAGCTAATTCAATCGCTAAATTTCCGCCCCGCGCGGAAACATCATTTTTTGCAAAGAAATAATGAGATAAGATTCGGTCAACTGGATGGCGTAACATGGTTAAATAATAGCGATTTGTATCCAGTTTTTCGTTAGGCGCGAACCAAAAATGACCTGTAATCATTGCATAGTTATGGTATTGTTTAATTGCATTTTGAGCCCTATCTACTAAACCAAAAGTTACGTTTTCATGGCCTAATATTTTTTGAAAAACACGTTCAAGAGTGGTTCCTCCTGCTTTATATATGTGATCAAATAAAAACTTATTATAGATCATTTAATTTTTCCTCGTAAAAAGTATCTGATGCAGGCAGCTGCTTCATGTTCATCATTATAGTACAACCCAAATTTACCTACGCAGCATAGATTTACGAGATTTTTATTTTCTCCTGGAACGAGAAATGGTAGTTCAAGCCAAAAAAACTTCTGAATATCATTGATTGATATTTTTGGATCTACTATCCAGATTAGTGTGGCTTGCTTATATTGTTGCTCTGTGACCCAATCCGCCATAACTAACAGGGGGCTTGAATTGTAGTCTAGATAATAAGGCAGGAGTTTCAATGCTGTAGAACATTTAGAATCAAAGCAATGGCCAACACATAGAATCAATGTACAGCTATTTATATTTTTATAGTATGTGGGAGGATCAGATTTATATAGTGCTAGCAGCTTCCTCGCCTGATTTTCGAAAGTGTTATTTCGCATTTTTTCTTTAGCAGCCCTCCCATATGTTTGCCTTAGTTCAGGGTGATCAATAAGAAAATCCATTTTCTCAGCTAAATCCTGAGAGCTACCAGCTTCAAAAGTTAGGCCAGTCTTTCCATCTTCAACCATTTCAGGCATTCCTCCCATATTAGATACAATAGGTGGGATTCCGGCTGTCATTGCTTCGGTAATTGAAACAGGCTGATTTTCTCGCCAAATCGATGGAAGCACAAGAACATCAGTTTCTGCATAAGCTTTATAAACCTGATTATTATCTAGCTTTCCCCAAAATTTTACTAGATTAGCACAGTTATTTTTATTTAATTGATCAATATATGATAGCTTTTCATCACCATCACCGATCAGATTAATTTGAACACAATGCTTATTCTTTAAGTAAAGAAGCGCATCTATTAATGTGGCAACACCTTTATGACGGCCAAAATAGCCAAAGAACGAAAAACGCACAATATTATTGTGAGATTTTTTCTTGATAGCATCAAAGTAGTCAAAATCAATACCATTCCATATGATATTCATCCTTTCTTTATTGATGTCAGCTGCTAAGTACATTTCGGCGAGAAATTGACTCGGTGAAATAAAAAAGTCAACTTGGTCTATCATTAATTTAAAATAGTTTTGCCTTAATCTTATCGGAATACGGCGATTCATACCGTCATTAATAACTGATTGGCATTCTTCGCATCGAGAGTAGTCTCCACAGGTAATTTTCTCACGTTTCATCATGGTATTCTTAAGGCAAAACCCCCAGTAATCGTGTAAGGTCAAAATAGTTTTTATATTGAGCTCCCTAGCTATTCGAAGAATAGTAACAGACAAACCAATAATATTGTGAAAATGTATGATATCAGGGCAAAATTTTCTTGATAATTGAATAAAGCGTTTTTCAACTTCCTGATGTGAAAAGCAGATATAGTTAGGATCATAGTCTATATTAATAAGGCGAATACGATGAACTTTAAGGTTTTCATATAATTCTTCGTGATAACTATATCGTTCTCCTGCAACCTGAGTATCTCCTGTGAAGATTTGTACTTCATGTCCTAGTTTAGTGAGAGCAAGTGCTTGTTGATGTGCAATTAATTCAGCCCCACCAATAAAATTTGGTGGGTACACATTGCAACAGATAAGAATTTTCATATTTATGCGCCTTTGATTTTCTATAAAGCTCCTTTTTATAAATTAGGATATTGTAATGTTTTCATACGTTTAAATATTTCTTTTGAAGAAGCATCAACTTGAAATGTTTGAGATCTTTTAATTGGGTGGAAATAAGCTAATGCCAATCCTCCCCACATTTCCCCATGTCCGCCACCACCATGTTCAACAACACGCCCAGGAATAAAGTCTAAATCGACCCACTGTATGTAGGGTGATTTCTCCCAATTAGCGGTCAGCATACCTTGGCGACATTTAGGGTTAAATCCATCATGGAGCATAATAAACATTGGCTTCTTAGGGATATAATTCAGCATGATTTCAATATCACGCTTAACTCCTTCAGTTGAATGGTCGCCGTCAATTAATACGAAGTCAACAGCTATGTTTACTTTATCAAGTTCTTGTAGTAGTGCTGGTAAAATGATTTGCGAAGGTCCTGTAAAGAAACTGACATTACTAAACTGCTTAAATTTTTCTGGGATAGACGGATCGATATCAATAGAAAATACTACTTTAGCATACTGTGAAATTAAGGATAGGCTGCCACCTTTATAAGTGCCTATTTCGATAGCACAATCGGGCTTAATTCGATGTAAAATGGCAGTTAATCCCATTCGTTCTGATTCATTCATCTGCCAGTTTTCACATAAGCAGTCAGGATAGAGAATTTCTTGCCAAGAAGGGACCTTTGCCTGCGGTTGGTCAGTTGCAAATTGATAAGAATGTATTTGTAGCATATCAATAAATATCCGAGTATATTCATCCCAAGTTTTGATATAGCGACTGATCGCCTCGTGGGATAGTTGTGCATAAAGATCATGATCAGTAGCCAACTGATAAATAGCTTCCGCTAGTTTCTCCGCTTGAGTAACATCAGTTGTCAGGCAACCGCCTTGAGCAGCAATTTCTGCCATGACGCCTTGCTCATAGCATATACAAGGCCGACCATGCCATAAGCTTTCCATGATCGGCATCCCAAACCCTTCAATGATAGATGGGTAAACTGTGAAGGTACATTGAGCATAAAGTTTATGCAAGGCAGCATCATCAACTACACCTAACCAACAAATATGTGGAGTTTCTTGGCAACTTCGTTGTACAAATTCAGCAATATCGTCGCCACCTGCATAACGGTTGCCTACCAGTGTTAGGGACCAGTTTAATTGAGGATATTTGGCTTCCAAAAACTGACAGGCATAAATTAATTGGTAGTGATTTTTACGAGGTTCTAGTGTGGAAACACAGAGTATTTTAATTTTATTATCTGGCAAGTCTTTTGATCGTTCGCTACGAAAAGAGCCACTAAATTCTCCAGGTAGTGGGTTGGTTTTTACATCACCTCCAACTAGCCCTTCTTGCTTCCAAAAATTTTCAAGGCAACATTTTGAGAACTCGGAAATAGGAACTATTAAATTACAATATGATAACCCTCGCATGTAGTGAGCATGGTTTTCAAAAATAATTTTATCCTTACATAAATCTGGTTGAATAATAGGTATGGCATCATAGAAAATCGCAGCTAAATATATATTATTTTTATGGGCATAATTGCGGATTAGTTTTCCATTAACTTCATGTATTGTCTCAGTGAGAAGCAACCATGTTAAAGCAGGTTCCAATTTTTTCAGATAATCAGATAAAGAAATCTTTTGATCGCCTGAGCAAGGAGAACTATCGTCTATAATAGGACCGTTAAACTGAGAGAGCTGCCAATATTCTGTCTTAGTAGGAAGTAAATAAGTTTCCAGCTCACTTTTCCAAACTACAAAAATAGGCTTGACATAATTCTGTAACTCTCGACACAAGCGCCTAGTAACTCGAATTACACCAGAATTTGCTGTATCTTTAGTGGCGTTAGTTACATCAATTATTATATTGATATTGATTGGTTGATAAATCATCTCTTTGAAAAGGTTATCATAGGTTTTAGTAAAATTTCCCCAGCGAAAAGAAGATTGAAATTTTTGAAAAAATTGTTGTCGTGTTTCTGAATGAAGGTCATTTCCATTTAAAATGGTTATAATTTTTTCTGCCATCTCATTGAGCGTTTCGCACAAATACCAAGGATGTAGTATAACCTCGGGATGAGCACCTACGTTAAATGCTAGTACTGGTTTATTTAACCATTGCATTTCTGCTAATGGTAAGTTAAACCCCTCCCATAAAGATACGGAAACCCCCAGATCTACTCGGCGCATTATTTCTTGTAACTCCTCATCATCAGGAAACCCGATAGGAATAATACAAGTTTTGAATTCAGGTAGAATTTCTATATTATTAGGATCTGCTAAAATTAAAATGATAATATTTTGCATCTCTCCTTTCATTCTATTTGATAGTTGAAAAATAGCCTCAGAATTTTTATAACATCCTGGTTCCCATCGACCTAGATTTAAAATTAATTTGCAGTTTTTCTCTTTAAGGGATTGAATTAGCTCAAGAGAGTAATACTTAATGATTGTATTAACTTTTGATGCTAGCCAAATAGGTTTTTCCATATGATCTGCACCGAGCAATATTGGGTCAATTGGCACACTTGGGGCGTCAATGCTGCTTTGTGTTGTTGCGATAAATTTACTAATTGGTGTGATTAATGTTGAGTATTTTAAATATTGCTTCCTTAAATTACGCAATCTATTTTGGATAATCAATATGCTATCAGGATAGCCATCTAACGGAACTGCACCACAATCCATAAATACTGTCTTAACCCCAATTTTATTAAAAAGTAGAATTGAAGAGAAAAATGGCCAGCCTCCAATTAACACGATATCTGGGCTTGAGTCTCTAAAAATCTGACTCCATGATTGCTCCAGCCATTCACTTGTAAGTTCGTTAAGGTTGAGGTAATCAGTACCATATACCGGAACTTCTATAATTCGATCAGCAAACTCTTCAACAGTTTTTCTGTCGAATTGGTTTGCCATTATTGAGATGTGGTAACCAAGTTCTTTTAAAGTTCGGCCAAGTAAAATCAAAACTCGATCTACACCAAAGCGAAATAGAAAGCGTTCATTACACAAAAGGATGTGCATTGAAATTCCTCAGTAAGTGATTATTTCAATATGTCTTTAGAATTATTTTCATCGGTTACTGTAATTAATTTTAACTGTTGTCCAGACAAAACTTCAATATGCTCTTTCGATCTTGGTACAGGCATTCCTAAATTGTGTAACCACGCTACAAGTTCCTGTACTACCGAAAATTCTATATAATAACTACCTTGATCCTTAGGTGGGTCTATACGCAAATTCATTGATAATTTGCCGTGTCCTGGTATATCAAAATCTAAGTTGCGTCTGTTATTCCATTCACTAAGCGGTTTTCCAAATATATCTGTAAATCGCCATGATAAGCGTATAAAATTGTCTGTTGCGGAAAGAGCGGGTATTGATTGATCGCTTTGGTTATGAATTGTAACTTTTAATAATAAACGATTATCAGAACTTACTTTGATGCTATTAATTTGAATATATATAGCTTTTAAAACACTAATAGGTAAGGTGTCTTTACCTATTGTCTGTTTAAGTTGAGGTGCTTCTTTCCACCATGAAGATTCACAATCATCAAAACCAATTGGTACAATATGATGAATTAATTTAAGATAATGTGATTCATCATTTTTTTTCGAGAAATTAAGATATCCAAAGATTCTCTTGACCACCACACGGCAATTGTCGGCAATTGTATATCCTGGAGGAAGATTACCTGAATAACCATTCAATGTTTTCCACCTGAGTTCTTGGGCAAGCAGCATCACATCTACCTCTCTTGCCCAAAAAGGCTCATCCGATGGTGATGCTACAAAGAGGACTGGATCATCAGGCAATGAAGCGAATGGTGGTAGTTTGGCTTTCAGGTTAACGATACGATTTTGTAATACAGATTTTTGAATTGAAGGATAATTTATCAATGATACTTCCATAATTAAGAACCCAATTGATAAAAATAAAAAGACTTTTGAAGTAAAAGAATAATTATATTTGAGAATGATCGTATCAACTGTAATAGCACTGATTAATCCAATTACAAATAATATTACTAGTGCAACGCGAGTTACTGCACGAATAGCGGAAAAACCAGGAAGAGAAGCAAAAAATTTATAAAAAGAAAAACCGTTTATATCGATTGTTACAATAAAAATAGCCAAACCTGCTCCAGCTATTGTGTAAACTAGCTCCCGCTTAGTAGGAGATTCTTGTCTCCATATTAATGCTATTGTACATAATACAAGAGGGATAAAGCCGAAGAATAGTTGGTGTTCGCCCGGATGCATGGTGGTGATTTTAATTTTAGTTGAGATGAATTTCCAAATCAACGAATGCCCTGCTAGAAAATAGCTCCCAATTCTAGGGAGCATACTTTCAATTTCATCCCATGAACGAGTGAACCCATAATTCTTTGATACTCTAATATAGGGTATTAGTAAAAAAATAAACATGATTAAAAGGATCCCTATAGTTAAAATATAAAAGATCCTCTGGTTGGTTGTTGTACTATTCCAAGCCTTACTAATCATTCTAGGCCAATATTGAATGGCGGCAATAATTTTGGTCGATTTCCTGATAGCATGTATAATTATAATGGCGATTAATAAAAAAACTAAAAAATAACCTATATAAATTTCGGCGTAAAACTGCCAAATAACCAATCCTAGAAAAATAGTAAGGCTTTTTAAGTGGGGGGACTTAATAAACTCAAAAAGATATAGAATTGCTAAAGGAATACCGAACCGATAAAGTAACTGCGAATGATCCAATTGTGGTACTATGGGTAGTCCAAATGAAAATATGAAAGCTCCTACTCCAACTGCTAATGGCTTTAATTGGAAATGCATCAAGGTATATGCGCATGCGACAAAATTTGCGACAAAACCAGTTAATAGCCATGCTTGATATGAAGATTCTCTGCTTAAGCCAATAAGGCGATAAAAACTATAGATAAAGCCAGTACCTAAGTGATTGCTGCTAAAGGCCAATGTGTCATTGAATGGATAAAAAAATCCACTATCGTTCCAGAAGTTAATTATTTGATTAGTTATCCATAAATAGTTATGTTCCAATAAGTAATTGTTGAGTCTTCCATCTCCGAGGCTGCCAGGGATTATAGAGAAATCAAACTTAAAAAAATTAATAATAACTATAAATAATCCAATAAGGCCTAAAAAAATGATAGGCCAGAAACTATCAAAAAAATGGTTAATTTCAAAAATGGTTTTATTATTTTTTATATGCATCATTAAGTTTCCTATCAATTGTTAAGGTGGTTCTGCTCAGATTTAGCCGACACTCAACTAAGCAACTTGATTGAATTCGAAGGCTTTTGGGGAGAGAAACCCCCAGTTCGGAATATAAACGCATCTTGTAATACACCTCGATGTGCTCGAAGGTGTGTCGCTTGGCTTCAGCCCTGGTGGCGAAGCATTCACCGTGGACAGCCTCGATCTTGAAGCTGTAGTTCCGTTTTCCATGGTCGCGTTATTGTCACAATCGCTCTTCTTGCTCATGCTGCATACCTGTTGGTGTTTAACGAGCCAGGTTTGGATGAGGTCGAGTTGTATTGGCGCTCTCCTGGTCAGAGTGGGGTGCTCCTGGGCTGTTTGCGACGCCCTGATGATGGGCTCTGTGGCGACGCAAACAGCCCAGGAGCACCCGCCGCCTTGCGCGGCTGGCCCAGCCGACCGCCTTGCGCGAAAATAGGTCCAAGACGACGGCCAGGTAAAATCAGCCTTTGTCCGTCCAGACATACGATGTTGGATACCCACTTCTGGTCGGATGCGGCGGCCTCGAAATCTTGTTCCAGCTGATTGGGCGCCACCGACAGGCTGTGATGGTTATGGGTCGTAGCCTTGTATCTTTCCGCGGACTTGGCCCACAGATCCTGGACCCGCATGATGTTTTTTCGCCAATTGTTGCGGCTGGCCTTGTGGTCTTCGTCCTGGAGCCTCTTGGCGATCCAGGGCGATCCGGTTCTGACCTCATTCTCCAGGGCTTGCGAGCTTGACGGCGAACTTCTCTTCCAGGGCTTGGATGGCCCCGCGTACCTCACCGCGATGGTCTCACAATCGCCGCCGTTCTTTTAGGAAGGATGCTTCACTTCTCAAGTCGGGTATTCTTCCGCTTGAGCCTAGCGATCTCGGCCCGCTTCGCTGCTGTTCCTCAACGAAGGGTTAGCCGGTCCGCCGACTCTTGGCCTGCCCACTATAGAGCATGACCTCGGCCAGACCAAGTTTTTAGCAGCCTTGGACACGCTGGCCCGCTTGGTCTGCTCTAAGTCCTGAGTCTTTAAGCTGAGGCGAGTATTGGTTGTGTTAGGATTTGGTTACTTGCTCGTTGCTTTTCATGGAACTCCTCATACCGGGAGATTATTCTCTTAGCCAGGGGTCTGTGAATGCTGGGCAAGATCATCTTGGCAGCCAGGCAGCCTGGCTGCTTGCACTCACCTTCCCCGAATATGCCTCTAAATAGCCTTGCTTTAATCCCTTGACTTGCAATCAGTAATAAGTGGAACTCACAATAATTTTAAGCAACGAAAATCCTGATTAGCTTCGCTTAACTCCACATGAGTCCTCGAAGAATTCAACTTTAAATAGATGACCAATTATAATGTCATTTACAGTCATAACCAATTATCTTTTCACTATACCGAAATGGGTTAGTCAAATCATCAGAATATTTTCCCAATAATAATCTTTTCTTGGGTAAAAAATTTTTCCTAAAAAATTGACTAAACGTTGCTAACTGGTTACCACGTTCTGTCAGCTTTACACATTCATTTTGTATGATAATAGTTCCTGATTCTAATTGCTCTGTAAGTCTCACATCCACTAGTTTATGCTCTTTTGCATATCCCTTTGTGAATAATTCTTCAAATTTGTCTATCTGGATTCCACCTCCATACTGTTGTATTTTTTCGAGAATATAAAAAGATAAAGATCGATCAATAATAGTAGGAATTGAAATGGCTAAAATATAACCGCATAAAAACCAGATTATTATCATTTGGAATTTTTCGAATAGATTAAAAACAGAAAAATAGGTAAGCTTAAGTAAAATGCTTGCCATAAATAGCGTGATAATGAAGACATCAAAGATCGCACTATAAAAAACAACATTAATTTTAAAATAGGAAGTATGTAAATAATAAAATAATAGCAATAAGAATATAAAAATAATAAACCCCGCCAAAGCTTTAGTAATTTTCATGTCTTGAATACCATAAGTTTATTTCCAAAGTAACTAAAAAATACCGCTATAAAAGAAATGAGAAAAAAGCCATATAGGTATTTAAGCGTATACATATCAGTCCATATATATAAAGCTAAACCGTGAAAACAAGCCACTAAAATATATAAGATAAGAAACTTTATTGCTTGTCTAACTAAATGCTCATCATGTTTCCGGAAAACGAAATAACGATTACCAAAAAATGAAACTGAAAGTCCAAAAATTGCTGCTATAAAATTAGCAACTCCAGCAGATTTAAAATGTAGTATTTCAATATTGATGATTAGTACAAAAAAATGCACTATTGCTGCAACGATTCCATTTAGAATAAAATTGAAAAATTCATGCCACTTTTTCACTATGTTGACTCGGTAGACGCGCGGAATATACCAAGAATAGATTTTCCTAGCCTATATCCAATAACTTTGTCAATCACTGTTGAGCAAGGCACGAGCCAGTGATCCCAGATTCTTATTTGAGATTCGTTGGGAGTAGATGCACGGAGAATTAGTCGATTTCCTAGATTAGCCAGTAACCCTATACTGTCCAAGTAACACATACGCTCAACAATGAGGCTCTCTGGCTTTGCTAGTAAGAGTGATTTTTTATTATATCTTTTTACATGGCCAATAGCTTTATCAAAAGGGCTATATAAATACTGATGTGCTGGCGATAAAACGATGATACGTCCCCCAGGAAGTAAATGCTTGTTTACTTGAGCTAACTCCTCTTTATCTTTTTCGATATGCTTAAGAACATCGATATACAAAATAGTGTCAAAATAATCATTTATCCGTAAATTTCCCACATTTCCAACTAAGCATTCAAAGTTATTATTGAACTTATTTTGTTTATTAACTTGTTGCATCCGACTTACAAATTCAGCATCAGGCTCAAGCGCGAGGTAACGCTCACATTTGAATTGTGATAAGGCACGGGCTGTTGCACCAATACCGGCGCCGACGTCTAGAATATGGGTACCCAGATAAGGTTTAATAATATTTACCCAGTATTTTTTCCAATTAAATGCACTAGAAAATAGATCCAATTCATTGCCAATATATTTGCTATGGTTATTATTCACTATAATCTCAATACAGTGATTTTTTGTTAACCTCAGTTAAAATCAGGACCGTATCGATAAACTCTTTATAGTTTATTGTAGTTACGGTTCCATTTCTAATGACGCCAGCCAGCATAAGCGTCATAAGTGTCAGCGCACCAGTCTGTAAAAATACGAGTAGCAGAATACCTAACGCTACCGAGAACCAGCCTGGCGTGGCAAAACCGAACAGCTTAAGCCCAATTGCTGTTATCCCACTTAAGACGGAAAAAGCAGCTACGAAAGTACAGGCAATACCTACACGTACTAATACATCTTCAGCAAAGACCATGAGGCCTCGGAAGCCATGCAACGCTAAACCCACAAAGTTCATCTTGCTTTGCCCTGCATAGCGTGGTCCCCGATCTAAGGAGCGTACTGCTATACGCAACTTCGAGATTAATACACAGCCTGCCACATGAATCCAAAGTTCCTGCATTGCAACCAGTCGTTTGAGCGCTGCTGGCTTCAACGCCATGAAATTGCCGAAACTAATTCTTCGTCCCGTCAATAACTTAAAAAGCCAGCGATATACTATATAGAATGTCTTGAACCGTAAAGTTTCAACACGGCTTTTGCGTTGGGCCACTACCACATCCACGTCAGCGGATTCTAAGGGCTGCATCAGATCCCTGATAGAGAGAGGCAAATCTTCACCATCCGAATCCATGACCACTACCCGTCGCGCTTCCGAGAACTGGTCAGCCACGTAATTGAGTCCAATGGCAATTGCACGTTGGTGACCCACATTACGTTTGAGTTTGATCACCACACCATTGATTCCTGCAGCTGAAATATTCGATATATCAATAGGCTGACGTACAGAACCATCATCTACTGCGACGACATAGACTCCTTCTTGGCCAAATACAGATGTAAGTTCCTTGAACAACCGGCTAGAGGCTTCAACATCTTCGTAAACAGGGGTTACAACGATTAGAGGATAAATTGAAGAATCATCCTTCATGATTGTAGACATCCCCGGAAGTAGCGAATCGTTTCCTTCAGTCCATCTTCAAGGCTTACGGTTGGTTGCCATCCTAATTGCTTTTTTGCTAAGCGAATGTCTGGTTGTCTTTGTTTAGGGTCATCTTGTGGAAGCGGCATGAAGGTGATTTGTGATGGACCACCCACTAAATGTAACACCATCTCCGCTAACTCTATCATAGTGAATTCACCTGGGTTACCGATATTGACGGGACCAGTGAAATCTACCGGACTCCCCATCAGGCGAATCATGCCATCAATTAAATCATCTACATAACAAAAGCTGCGGGTCTGGCTTCCATCGCCATAAATAGTAATTGGTTCGCCTTTAATGGCTTGGACGATAAAGTTACTCACCACACGGCCATCATTCGGATGCATCCGTGGGCCATAAGTATTAAAAATACGCATGACCTTGATTTCGAGTCGATGCTGCCGCCAATAATCAAAGAATAAAGTTTCAGCGCAGCGCTTACCCTCATCATAACAGCTTCTGAGGCCAATAGGATTAACACGACCCCAATAGGACTCTGGTTGGGGATGCACATCCGGATCTCCATAAACCTCGGAGGTCGAGGCTTGCAAAATTCGGGCTCGCAACCGTTTTGCTAAGCCCAGCATATTGATTGCTCCATGAACACTGGTCTTAGTCGTTTGTACTGGGTCATGCTGGTAATAAATTGGCGAAGCAGGACAGGCCAAATTATAGATTTGATCGACCTCGACATAGAGAGGAAAGGTCACATCATGGCGCATGAATTCGAAATAAGGATTATCCATCAAGTGTGCGATATTTACTTTACTGCCGGTAAATAGGTTATCAACACACAAGACATCATGCCCCTGTTTTAAGAGGGCTTCACATAAATGGGAGCCTAAAAATCCTGCACCCCCTGTCACTAAAATCTTTTTCATTTGCATCCCAAATGATCTCTTTAAATTATGGTGGCAACTACGCTTTATACCCCAGTACCGCATAATCCGGCGCAGCGAAATAATAGTCTTTCGCCATTCGAATCAGGGGATTCAACTCTGTCGCACCAGACGTTTCAGCGGGGAGGAATTGTAAGGAGTCTTGTAAACCTTGTCGCCACCGCCGAATTTCCACTCGCACGAAGCCTCGTGCCTCGACTAGATACTCCACCATCGGCGGTGGCAGTGGATTGCGGTGGGTCGGATCCATGTAGAAATTGCAGGCCCCAACTACCAAATTTTCTGGGTTGGGTGTCTCGAAGATCGCCAATCCACCCGGCCGCAACACGCGTAGGCTTTCATCCAACAATGCGATCAACGTGGGAAGCGGTAAATGCTCAATGATATGCATCCCAGTCACTGCGCCCAAACTATTATCCGGTAGTTCCCGTAGATAGTGCAGCGCATCCGCTTCCACTACCTCAAAACCACGCTCGCGGCATTCATTGACCATGATCCGGTTCAAATCGACACCCCGCGCCGTCAAGCTGCGCTCCTTCAGCAATTCCAGCCACTCGCCGCGCCCGCAGCCAACATCCACGATGGGCGCGTCTAGCGTGCCGACCTGAGCCGCTTCGATCATCGGCAGGTAAACAGCTACCCGTTGTTTGATGTCAGCGCGATCCCCTCGGAACCGATCCTCGAAGCTGACATACATTGCATTCAACAGATGGTCTGCTTCATCAGCGAAGGCGGTTAACTGTGTATTGTCCAAAGGAGCGGGTAAACGCTTGCGCGCTTCTTCCAGCAATAATCCCAAGCGTCGCTGTTGATCCAGTAAGGAACGCTTGTGATCTTGAATTCGCTGTCGCACCTCGTGGATTTCCGCCACCATTGCCGCCACGTTGGTCTGATCGGCCTTAGCTTGCGCGAGCTTGGTGAAGTGATCGCGTAGTTCGGAT